>Ga0256834_1000054_pt1 | contig 75459 bp, 64 predicted proteins | sample 4281140metaG_FD_190536 | JGI IMG/M metagenome (GOLD analysis project Ga0256834, IMG submission 190536) | Hydrothermal vent microbial communities from East Pacific Rise, Pacific Ocean - 4281-140 | ecosystem: Environmental > Aquatic > Marine > Hydrothermal vents | place: Pacific Ocean: East...
ATAAGTGTTGCATCAAAACTAGTTAAACGAACGTTTGATCGGCAGATTATTTGAGGAGAGTCTTGGGGTCAAGCGAAAAGAGTCTTGAAGGGCCAGCGCGAATCTTTAAAAGACTGTCACTGGGTGTTTGTCGGGTTTGATTGGCCTGTGTTTAAAAGGTGAGGGAAGGTGTCCCGTGCGGCATGCTTTGCCAGATCACGGGTGATTCGTCCTCCGCCGCAACCAATTTCGAGGACCTCTTTGCCGAACAAGTCATAAACAGAGAGAATGGCTTTGATATGTTGATCGGTTGGATCTTGAACCATAAGTCTTAATGGACAGGACCTTAGATTAAGCAAATGATTGTCCCGCCATACTCCTTCACTTTCTAATTCTAGAGAATCATTCTTGCGCAAACTTCTGGCGCTTCCAAAGGGAATAGATGCCCATATTTTTCATTGATTTCTATAGAAGAGTTAGATGACCGTTGCATCCATTCATTTCGTACCTCCTGGGTGAAAAAAAGCGAAGGCTTTCCTGCCAAGACCTGGATAGGTAATTCAACTTTCCTCAAATATTTCCAAATGGTGGGTGGCAACGCATAATTTGAAGCCTCCCATTGCGCAGGATAAGTTAAGGTGAATTTGCCATTATTGGTTAGCTGCAACCCGAACTCTGCAAAATCTTTAAGCACGGCATCACTTATTCTTTTGTAGGATTTATCCTCTCTGTAATAGTCAAAAAAGGCCTCTCTGGTCTCCCAGACGTCTTGTTTTTCCAGGCCGCTTTTAAAAGGTTGAAAATATTTTTTTATAAAATAGGGCGTGAGCCTGACGGCTAATCCAAGGAATTTAGAAACAGATGCGGGTTCAATGAGTATTAACGATTTGAAAAGGTCCGGGCGTTTGGAAGCAGCAATAATGGCAGCAGTAGCTCCCTGTGAATGGCCGATGGCGACAATGGGCAGACTGTATTTCTGTTCAATAAAAGCAATGAGATCATCAGCATAGACTTCCCAATTGGTTTGTCGCGAAGGCTTGCCAATATTAGGCCAGCAAGCTCTAGGTGGCAAACAACTCAATTTATATTTAGGGATAAGTTGTTTCAGGAAAGCTGAATATGTGCCGAGAGGGAACCCGTTGGCTGAATAAAATACAGCATCAATTCCTTCATCATTAAGCTGTAAGTATTGAGCCTCTTTGCCACGAATTGTGATGTGTTTAAAAGTAGTATTCATTGCGTAGAAAAAACTCGCAGGAGCAATCATCAAATGCAACTCATGACTAATCCCTCGCCGTGCATACCTCTTCGAGAGATTCAATCATCAAAAATTTGACCGAAAGCTGTTTCCATTTTCTGTCGATTATCCTGAGGAACACCACGAGTTCCTTTCAACTTACCATCAATCAAATCGGTGACAATGCGGAGGTGCAGATCGTTTTTACTTGCCCAGGAATTGAGAGTTTCGTCCATCTCGATAAGTTTATCGTCGATAACTTTTTTACGTTGTTCTATATTCACAGAGTGACCTTTAGCAAGAGTAATAGTTATTAAAGAAAACCACATAATTCTCATAGTTATCGGTGTGGATTCTCCCCTACTATTAGTAATACATATTGAAATAAATAGCGATTCAAATCCCAGCGGGAAGAATCAAATTAATGTTCATATTTTTCGGCTTACCCTAGGCGGCTGTCGGACTATACGGGCCGTAGCAAAAATTCGGAAGTCTGAGACCAGATTTTGGCTCGTTTGAGGTTAATAGCCATAGCTATTGCTCGAAAAGGAGCTGAAATATGGGCCAAACAGCCGGATTTGCAGCCGGGTCATTGATAGTCCGACAGCCTAGTGTCATGTCAACAACGAACTGACGCATCTAACTGGTTCTTTTCCGCGCCAGCGTCGTTCTGTCTTAGGCCATGTAGCTACAACTATTTAACTCAAGACATGCCTTGCTGGCACAAAAATAACTGTGTTGCTCCACCAGTCGTATCTTTACGATTATCAAAAGTCACTACTTATGAGAAGAATATTGGCTTATTATTGATAGACACATTTTGATCAGATTTTATAACTCTAAAAGTCATAATGCGGATTGAATATACAAACTTTATTGTCGGCTGTTTGGCTGGCAAGTTGGTCGGTAACTATCTCTCTGCCAGAAATCCACAAAACGATGGCCACTTGGATCAACTTCTGGTGGCCATTTCTCTTTTCGGTATCAGGGCAACAAAAAAGCCCCACGGAAATCCGTGAGGCTTTCAAATTATCTGTAAATACAAACTTTACATTTTGCGAACATTTGACGACTGGGGGCCTTTCTGGCCTTCAGTGACATCAAAATTTACCCTGTCTCCTTCGGCGAGAGATTTGAAACCGTCGCCTTGGACTTCAGAGAAGTGTACGAACACATCCGGTCCATTGTCCTGCTCGATAAAACCAAAACCTTTTGCGTCGTTGAACCACTTCACAGTACCTTCAGCCATTTTTAACTCCATGCTCCCTTCTGGGAACGTTTTGGTTGTGCAACCATATCTGCTTAAAAATAAAAAACACGCAACCATAAAAGGTCTGCGTGGCATATTTGTGACTGATTAACTTTTAATCTCGTCCAACAAACTATCTCTGCACAAACGTTTAAGTTCACTAAGCCTATCACAGCCCCCTCCTGAATGCAATGTTAATATCATCTTCGGTTTAATGCCATGTTCTCTTGGTCAACTTTGTGGCCCTAGCAGCCGGTCGGACAATCATGGCTGAAGCGAAAATTGGGGGGTTTTGAGACCAGATTTTGGCTGATTTGAGAGTAATAGCCATAGCTATTGATAGCAAAGGAGCTGAGATATGGGCCAAACGGGTGAATTTGCAGCCAGCTCATTATTTTTTGATTGCCACTTGACAATTCTGACCGAAGAGGTAATATATAATCAACAGAACATGCTTCTTCATGTTCTCCTCCTAAGAAAAAGATAAAAACCCGTTGCCCCACAGTTCACCCTCCTGGCTGTGGGGCTTTTTTTCTAAAATACAAGGTTCTGAAAAACCCGTATGCCCAACAGTTGGGACAACCAAGGCCGATTCATCTGTCCAACCTATTCTGGAGATAAACTATGTCCATGCGAAAAACAACTATCCTGATTTTTACCGCAATTTTGTTCTCAATCGCTCCCCTTGCCGTTGCTTCTGAGCAAGAACATCACCAAAAACCAGCTACAGATAATGACATTCAGGTGTCGCCTGATCTTAAAAAACTACTTAATCAGGAGATGTCGGCAATTCAGGATGGTATGATGGCTCTGATTCCGGCAATGTCATCCGGGAACTGGAAAGAGGTTGCCAGTATAGGCAAGAACATCAAGGCCAGTTTCATAATGAAGCAGAAACTTACCAAAGCCCAGAAAGAGGAATTGCAGCGGGTTTTGCCGCCGCGTTTTATTGAGATGGATCAGGATTTCCATAAATCATCCGGGATGTTGGCGCATGCGGCAGAAATGAAAAATGCCGATGTTATGAACTTCTATTTTTCCAAACTCAATCAGGCTTGCGTTTCCTGTCATTCAAAGTTTGCTGCAAATCGTTTTCCGGGACTGGCTATGACCGCAGATGGAGCTGACCATCACAACTAAGTATGGTAACAAGCTTATGCCATCATTTAATCTATAAAACTATGACCATCCGCTTCTAACTCCCAGATGTCCACAGTTTTTTAACTATCTTACCTGATCTTCCGTGCTACGTTTGTTAGCGCCTGGGCCGCTTCTGATTCGGGGTGTTCCAGAATAAAGGGTTTACCGCTGTCACCGGACAGAACCATGCGTGGATCAAGCGGAATCTTCCCAAGGAAGGGAACCTTGCGTTTCGCGGAGAGTTCCTCTCCGCCGCCGCTCTTGAAGATATTAGACACCTCGCCGCAATGTGGACAGCAGAAGCCACTCATATTTTCAACGACTCCGAGCATATTCAGATTGAGTTCGCTACAGAAGCTGATCGATTTCTCAACGTCAACCAGAGCGACATCCTGGGGTGTGGTGACCACGACGGCTGCGGCACCCTTGCCGAGCAGTTGTGCTGCTGACAATGGTTCATCACCGGTGCCAGGTGGGCAGTCAACGACCAGGCAATCGAGCTCTCCCCAGTTAACATCGGCCAAAAACTGCTGAATGGCACCATGTTTCATCGGACCACGCATGATCATTGCCTGGCCGACATCTTGAATCATAAAACCGATCGACATTACCTTGATGCCTTCGAACTCAAGAGGGACGATGCCTTCATCGTTCGAGAAAATTGGCTGTTTGTTCAGGCCAAGCATGGTTGGCAGGCTTGGGCCGTGCAGATCGATATCAAGCAGGCCAACCTGTTTGCCCTCTTTAGAGAGTGCCAGCGCCAGGCTGACAGCCATGGTGCTTTTGCCGACGCCGCCTTTGCCGGACATGACAAGGATTTTCTGGTCGATATTGCAGAGACGACTTTCCAGTCGCTGGCGAGCTTGAAATGCTTCGTCATTTTCTTGTGGATTTTGGGATTTTGCGGAACAGGATGAGTCGTTGCAGCTATTACAGTCACTATGGTCTGTCATTGTCTGGGGTTCCTTTTCCGGAGAGCATCTGTCAAAGTTAATGGCGATAATTTACTTTTCCTGCCAGTTTGGTCGCCGTTTTTCGAGGAAGGCTTGCACTCCCTCCTCCGCATCCTTGGTTGCGCAGATCGCAGCAAAGAGATCGTCCATTTCGTCAAGGTTCTGGTCGTAAGCGTCGTCCAGAAGACGGTTCAAACCTTCTTTGCCAATGCGCAACGCAATCGGGCTTTTCTTGGCCAGTTTTTCGGCCAGCGCTAAAGTTGCCGATTCCAATTCATCTTCAGCAACCAGTTTATTAACCAGGCCGAGCTTTTCTGCTTCTGCAGCAGAGAACATCTCACCGGTCAGCACCATCTCCATCATTTTCTTGCGGCCGACAATTTTAGCCATGGGCGCAGCTGGACCGAGACAGATCAGACCAACCTTGATCGCTGTGGTCCCGAAGGTCGAGGTTTCTGTTGCAACGGTTAGATCGCAGGCGTAAGCGAGACCAGCACCATTGGCAAGCGCGAAGCCCTGCACTGAGGCAATAGTGACCTTCTTCATTTTCGCAAGGGTGTGATAGAAGGCGTCGATTCCATAGAGAAAATCACGGTACTCCTTGTGGGTTTTGCTGTGAAACTGGTCGAGGGAGATTCCCGTGCAGAAATGCTTACCGGCAGCATTGATGACCACAACCATAATGTCATCATCATTTTCCATATCCCACAGTGCTTGGTCCAACTGATCGGCAAACTCGGGAATAAAGGTGTTCATTGCCTCGGGACGGTTCAACGTAATGAAGCCGATCCGGTTCTCCTTGCGTGTCAATATGACTTTCTCTGCCATTGTCGCCTCCCTAAAGGTTCAGAGAAATAAGTTTTCCGAGCTTAACAAAAGCTCCTCAATCGTCAAATCATTTTCTTTAAAGGTTTTTTCGAAAAATGAACCCATGGTTCATGTAAACTCAGGGAGAAAGTGTCACTAACGCAACACTTGATTGCCGGTTTTACAGATCTCTTCTTTTCAACCGCATCTTGGTGGACATCTTTCTTAAACATCGAAGAGCCCCTTCCTGTGCGGTTCCAGTCCGACAAACAGTTGAGACAGCCTGTCCTGAGCAATAAAAATTAGGGTTGGTATCTTCCTTGCTCTATAGTCTCGTCGGTGCATCAATGATGACTACAAACGGAACAGTTTGTTACCCTCAGGATAATAAGCACACAGAAGTCGGTATTTTGTAGGGCACAATGTTTTTTAGAACAGTGATCATTTTAAAGAGGAGAAACATCTTATGAAAATTCTTATCTGCATCAAGCAGGTGCCGGACATGGAGTCACGTTTCAAACTTAACGACGCAGGAACCTGGTACAGTGATCAGGACTTGGCCTGGCGCATGAATGAGTACGACGAATTTGCCGTTGAGCAGGCCATCCAACTGCGTGAGCAGCTTGGCGAAGCAGAAGTTGTGGTCCTGTCTGTTGGCTCTGATCGAGTCAAGGAGACTATGAAAAAGGCTTTGGCCATGGGTGCTGACCGCGGCGTACACATACAGGACGATACCAGCTACGAGAAAGATCCATTTCAGATCGCTTCGGTAATTGCCGCCTATGCCGGTGATCAGAACTTTGACGTAATCTTTACTGGTATGCAGTCTCAGGATCGCGGCTCGGCTCAGGTCGGAGTTCTGTTGGCAGGTCTGCTCGGAATGCCTGCCGTGACCACAATCGTTGGCTTCGAGTACGACGACGGCAAAGCCACCGTGCGACGTGAACTTGAGGGTGGCCTCAAGGCAGTGGTCAAACTGGCTTCGCCAGCACTGTTTACCTGTCAGCTTGGTCTCAATACGCCACGCTATCCGACCCTGCCGAATATCATGAAAGCCAAAAGGAAGGAGCTGGTATCTCTGCCGATGGCAGACCTGCTCAAGGTCGAGGCATTGACGACCACTGCTGCGACCCAGTTCCCCGAAAAGAAAGGTGGCGGGATGATCCTCGAAGGAGATGTTGGCGAGCTTACTGAACAGCTGGTTGCCATACTCAAAGACAAGACTACGGTCTTAAAATAGGAGGAAATGATGAAAACTCTGCTTATTGCAGAATCCCGGCAAGGCAAACTTCTGCCGGGCAGTTATGAGCCCCTGGACTTCGCAAACAAGATCGGCGCTGAGGCCGCCATGTTTCTGGTCGGCAGTGAAAGTGACCTGCCGCATTTCGATGGTAGCCTCTATTTCGCCGAAGAGAGCGAAGTGGGTGAATATAACCCCGAAGAACACCTGCGGCTGATATTGGAGGTTGTCGATAAAGAGAAGCCGCAACTGATTGTGTTGTCGCATTCCTCTTACGGTTGGGATCTGGCTCCGCGCATTGCCCTGGCTTTGCAAGTTGGGCAGATCTCTGAAGTTGTAGGCTACCAGGATGGTGCCATGGTGGTGCCAGCCTGTAATTCTAAACTGCAGCGTGTGGTCCAGGCGCAAGGAGAGGTGACAGTTGTCACTTTGCAGTCCGGAGCTTTCGGTCTGGATGATGAACCGGCCGGGACGCCAACGGTTGAAAAACTTTCCGTGCAGGCTGACTCGAAATTTGAATTTCATGGTTACGAAGAGGCTGAAGAAGGCGGCGTCGATCTGACCAAGGCGGAAATAATTGTCAGCGCCGGACGTGGTATCGGCAAGCCGGAGAACCTGGCGATAGTCGAGGCTTTGGCCAAGGTTCTTGGTGGTGAGTACGGTGCCAGTCGACCGGTCGTCGATTCTGACTGGGCTGAGCACTCGCGCCAGGTTGGTAGCACCGGGCAGACCGTGGCACCCAAGCTTTACATCGCCTGCGGTATTTCCGGAGCAATCCAGCATTTGGCTGGCATGAAAAAGTCGGAGTTTATAGTTGCCATCAATACAGACCGTGACGCACCGATTGGAGAGGTTGCCGATGTGCTGGTGGTTGCCGATCTCAAACAGTTTTTGCCGGCATTGACAGCCCGCTTGGAAGGATGAACAGCAGATTTCAGAAGGAGACTAGAACTATGCAGGATGTTTTTGTTATTGATGCCTATCGTACCCCCTTCGGCAGTTTTGGCGGGGCTCTTGCCGATGTCCCAGCGCCTCGATTAGCGGCCCCGGTCATCAGCCATCTGCTGAAGACCAGTGGTCTGAAAGGTGAAGACATCGACCAGTTTATTTCTGGGCAAGTTCTCTCCGGTGGAGCAGGTCAGGCACCGGCACGTCAGGCGATGCGTTTTGCCGAGTTGCCTGACTCGGTTGCGGCCCTGACTATAAACAAGGTCTGCGGTAGCGGCCTGAAGGCAGTTATGCTTGGAGCCGACGCTATCCGGCTCGGCGACTCGGATATCGTTATAGCTGGCGGTATGGAGAATATGTCTTCTACCCCTTATGCTCTCCCTGCACTTCGCAATGGCCAGCGCATGGGGAACTCCCAGGCTCTCGACCTGATGGTTTATGATGGCCTGACCGACCCCTACAGCGGACGTCACATGGGTGAGGTTGCTGAGGTGCGTGTCGATGTACACGAATTTTCCCGTGAAGAGCAAGACGCCTATGCGATCCGTTCCTACCAACGGGCTCAAAAGGCTTTAAAGGATGGCATCATTGCCGCAGAGATCGTGCCGGTAGTCAAGTCAACTCGCAAGGGTGAGGTGACAGTCAGTGAGGATGAAGAGCCCTCACGGATTAACTTTGACCGCATTAGTAGTCTGCGTCCGGCTTTTAAAAAGGACGGTACGATCACTGCTGCCAACGCATCAACTATTAACGATGGTGCGGCTTTCCTGCTGCTTGCCAGTGCCGACGCGGTACAACGTCATGGCCTCAAACCGCGTGCACGGATTGTCGGACTTGCTACAAACAGCCTGCATCCTGATCTCTATCCGGATGCGCCGGTTGGCGCGATAGAAAAAGCTTGTGCCCATGCTGGTCTACAGCCTGAGGATATTGGTCTGTTCGAGATTAATGAAGCTTTTGCACTGGTAACCATGATTGCTATCAAGGATCTTGGCCTTGATGATGAACGGGTCAATGTCAATGGCGGTGCGGTTGCCATCGGTCATCCGATCGGAGCCAGTGGTGCCCGTCTGGCAACCACCCTGATTTATGAAATGGAGCGGCGGCAAGAGCGCTATGGTCTGGCAACCCTCTGTATCGGTGGTGGCGAAGCTGTGGCCGTGGTTTTCGAACGTGTCTGACAGACCTTTGAACTTTACAATACACAGGAGAGCGCAAAATGGCATTGACCACTCCCTATGACAATATCCCAGTCAACCTTGACGGGCCCAATATGCTCGATTATGAGGCGACAGTGCGGGACTATGCCCTGACTATCCCTGAGTATTTCAACTTCGGTTTTGATGTCATTGACCGGCGTGCTGCTGATCGCACCAAGCTAGCGATGGTCTGGGCCAGCCGCAATGGCGAGGAGATTCGCAAATACAGCTTCTATGACCTGCAGTGTCTCTCCAATCGTTTTGCCAACAGTTTGCGGGCAAAGGGGATCCGCAAGGGTGATCGCTTATTCGTTATGGTGCCACGCGTGGTTGAGTGGTATGCGGTTATGCTGGGCTGTTTTAAATTAGGGGTAATTCCTCTGCCAGCACCCAATGTTCTTACCCCGCACGATGTTGCCTACCGGGTCGAGCAGGCGGATGCTGTCGGTGCTGTATTGTGGCATGAGAACCTCGCCAAAGTTGATGAGGTTCGTGAGCAATGTCCGAGTTTAAAACATTTTATCAGTATAGGTGGCGAGGCAACTGCTTGGGATAGCTATGCAGAGTTAACCACTGCCGCCTCACCGCGACTGAGTTCGGATGAGGTTGAGGCGACGCGTTCTGACGATGTCATGCTTATCTACTTCACCTCTGGAACCACTAAATTCCCGAAAATGGTGCCACATACCCAGGCTTCCTGTGGTATCGGCCACATCATCACCGCCAAGTTCTGGCAGGACCTCAAGCCGACCGATCTGCACTGGACTTTATCCGACACCGGTTGGGCCAAGGCGGCCTGGGGCAAACTATTTGGTCAATGGCAAATCGGCTGCGCCATCATGGTGCACGATGCCGATGGCAAGTTTAATGCTGACACTCATCTGCGTCTGATCGAGAACTGTGGCGTTACCACCTTCTGTGCGCCGCCAACGGTCTACCGGATGCTGGTTCTCGAGGATCTCAGCGGCTACGATTTATCAAGCGTACGTCATTCCCTGGCTGCTGGTGAACCACTCAATCCGGAGATTATTCGTGCCTGGAAAGAGCATACCGGCACCACAATCTATGATGGCTTTGGTCAGACAGAAACTGTCAACCTGATTGCCAACTTCCCCTGCATGCCGATCAAATATGGCTCCATGGGACGACCGACACCAGGGTTCGATATTGAAGTGATCGATGATGATGGCAAGCTTCTGGCGCAGGGAGAAGAGGGTAACATTGCCGTGCGCGTCAAGCCCGTAGCGCCAGTTGGTCTTCTAAGTGCCTACTGGAAGAATCCGCAGGCTACCGAGGAATCCTTCCGTGGTGACTGGTATTTCACTGGAGACAAGGCTTATAAGGACGAGGATGGTTACTTCTGGTTCGTTGGCCGGGCTGACGATGTCATCAATGCTTCATCTTACCGCATCGGTCCTTTCGAAGTGGAGAGTGCTCTGCAGAGCCACCCGGCGGTGGCGGAAAGTGCTGTAGTCGGTTCTCCTGATCCTTTGCGTGGCACCATCGTCAAGGCTTTCGTTATTTTAGCACCAGGTTATCAACCTTCCGAGGAACTGGTACAAGAACTTCAAGATCATGTCAAGCAGGAGACAGCTCCCTATAAGTATCCCCGTGAAATTGAGTTTCTTCCTGAGCTGCCTAAAACCGTCTCCGGTAAGATTCGCCGGGTTGAGTTACGCCAGCTCGAAGAACAACGCAAGTTGGGTAAGGATGCCTGAAATTTATAAATTCAATCTTGATCAGTAGCGCATGAACGCTATTCCTAAAAGACAGCTAAGGAGACGAGAAGAGCATGGAAATCAAAAAAATCATGGTGATCGGTGCCGGCCAGATGGGCGGTGGCATTGCTCAGGTAGCTGCCCAGTCTGGGTTGCAGGTGGTACTCAATGATATCGATGCGGCCTTTATTGATAAGCGGGTGGCATTTATCGACAAGACTTTGTCTCGTAATGTTGAGAAAGGTCGTATTACTGAAGAAGACAAACAGGCAGTCCTTGCCAGGCTGATTCCATCTACCGACCTGCAGGATGCTGCCGACGTTGATTTTGTCGTTGAGGCGGCTGTCGAGAATATGGAACTCAAGGAGCAGATTTTCCGTAAGCTCGACGAAATCACCCGACCTGGCGTGATTTTGGCGACCAACACTTCGTCGCTGCCGATTACTGAAATTGCTGCGGTTACCAGCCGCCCCGAGAGTGTTATCGGCATGCACTTTATGAACCCGGTGCCAGTCATGACTCTGGTCGAGATTATTCGCGGTATTGCCACCAGCGATGAAGTTTACCAGACGGTTGAATCCCTCGCCAAAGCTATGGGAAAAACGCCGGTAGAAGTCAACGACTATCCCGGTTTTATCGCAAACCGGCTATTGATGCCGATGATCAACGAAGCAATCTACTGCGTTTATGAGGGAGTCGCCTCCCCGGAAGCGGTTGATCAGGTCATGAAATTGGGATTGAACCACCCTATGGGACCGCTTGTCCTGGCAGATTTTATCGGTCTTGATACCTGTTTGGCGATCATGGAAGTCCTCTATGAAGGTTTTGCCGACAGCAAGTATCGTCCCTGTCCACTGCTGCGCAAGATGGTCAAGGCCGGCTGGCTCGGCAAGAAAAGTGGCCAGGGTTTCTACGCTTACTAAGCCCAGGAGACTGGCAAGCCAGATAGACTCATAAGGCCAGAGAGTCTCATTAAGGAGAGAGCAGATATGAATTTCAACAACCTGTTGGTTGAAATTGCCGATGGTGTCGCGGTTGTCACGATCAATCGCCCCGCAGCACTCAATGCGCTGAACAAAGACGTTCTCGAAGAACTTGCTGCTGCATTTGCTGAGCTTGAATCAAAAGGGGAAGTGGCCTGTGTCATCCTGACCGGCAGTGGTTCCAAGGCCTTTGTCGCCGGTGCTGATATCGCTGAGATGCAAGCCCTCGACGCAGTTTCCGCAGAGCATTTTGCCAAGCTCGGCCATGCTGTTTTCAATGCCATTGAGAAATTTCCCAAGCCGGTCATCGCGGCCGTCAACGGTTTTGCCCTCGGTGGTGGTTGTGAACTGGCGATGGCCTGCGATATCAGAATAGCTGCAGAGAATGCCCGTTTCGGTCAACCGGAAGTCAATCTCGGTGTCATCCCCGGTTTCGGTGGAACCTTGCGTCTGGCCAGGTTGGTCGGCAAAGGACGGGCCAAAGAGCTGATTTTTACCGGCGATATGGTTGATGCACAAGAGGCTTATCGTATCGGTCTCGCCAATAAGGTGGTTGCTGCTGAGGAACTGCTTGATAAGGCTCGTAAAATGGCAACTAAGATTGCCTCCAAGGGACCGCTTGCCGTGCGCTTCGCCAAAGAGTCCGTGGATAACGGTTTGGAGATGGACCTTGACCGAGCTGGTCGGTTTGAAGCGGGCCTGTTTGGGCTTTGTTTTGCCACTGCTGACCAAAAAGAGGGTATGCAGGCCTTTCTGGAAAAACGTCCGGCAAAATTTACCGGCAAATAGGCTGCTAAAGCATCATGAGAGGATATTCCGCAGATGTTTCTTGACCTTACCGAAGAGCAGAACCTGATCCGCGAGACCGCACGTGAATTCGCCGCAGCCGAGTTGGCTCCGGTAGCCGCTGCGCTAGATCGCGGAGAGCAGGTGGAGCTCTTTCTCGACAACTTGAAAAAGTTGGCAGAGCTCGGTTTCATGGGGCTGAATGTTAAGGCTGATTACGGCGGCACCGAAGCTGGTGTGATCGCTTTCAGCGTTGCTCTGACCGAAATCGCGCGTGCCTGTGCCTCGACGGCAGTCACCGTCTCGGTCAGCAATATGGTCTGTGAGGTGATTCAGGCGGTTGGCAGCGAAGCGCAGCGATTGCGTTATATCCCCAAGATTTGTAGTGGCGAGTTCCTGGCTGGAGCCTTCGCACTGACTGAGACCGGTGCCGGTTCCGATCCGGCGGCGATGACGGCAGTTGCTGTTCGGGACGGCGATGACTGGATTCTCAACGGTAGCAAGATTTTTATAACCAGCGCACCCTACGCCGGAGTTTTTATTGTCTGGGCAGTCACGGATCCTGGCCTGCCCAAGGGCAAAGGCATCAGCTGTTTTCTGGTTGAGGCCGGGACCCCCGGATGCATTGTCGGACGCGCCGAAGAGAAGATGGGGCAGCATGCCTCGGCGACCAACGAAATGTTGTTCCAGGATTGCCGTATCCCCTGCAGCGCCTTGATGGGCAAGCTTAACGACGGTTTCCGGGTGGCGGTTGCTGAATTGGCTGGCGGGCGAATTGGTATCGGTTCTCTTGGTCTTGGTCTTGGCCAGGTGGCTATCGAGCAAGCGGCTCGTTACGCTCTTGAGCGCAAGCAGTTTGGCCAGACCATCAGCAACTTTCAGGCGATTCAGTGGAAGATTGCTGATGCCACAACCGAACTGGAGGCCGCTCGCCTGCTCTTGATGAACGCTGCTTTTCGCAAAGAACAGGGTAAGTCCTATTCAAAGGAAGCGTCTATGGCCAAGCTCTATGCCACCGAAGTAGCCAATCGGGCCTGTTACGAGGCCGTACAGATCTATGGCGGTTATGGCTATACCAGTGAATTCCCTGTAGAGCGCTACAGTCGCGATGCACGGATTACGACAATTTACGAAGGCACGAGTGAGATTCAACGTCTGATTATTGCCCGGGAAGTGCTGCGCAGCTACGCATAAGAGCTTTTTTCATTTGAGACCTTAGGGAGGAAGCACATGTATTTCCAGCTAACTGAAGAACAGAAGCTGATTCGTGAAACAGTCCGTAGCTTTGCTGAAAACGAGTTGGCTCCGTTGGCAGCCGAGCGCGATGAAAATGAGAGTTTTGATCGCGAGTTGATGTTTGACAAGTTGGCTGAACTGGGCTTGACGGGAATTGTTTTTCCTGAAGAATACGGTGGTGCTGGAGCGGATTATCTCAGTTATGCAATCGCCGTAGAAGAACTCTCCAGAGTTTGTGCCTCGACTGGCGTGACTTTATCAGCACATCTGTCTCTCGGTGCCAACCCGGTCTGGCTGTTTGGCAACGAAGCACAGAAGCAGAAGTTTCTTACGCCGATGGCAGAAGGCTCCAAGCTTGGAGCCTTTGGCTTGACCGAACCGACAGCTGGTTCTGATGCTGGTGGTACCAGGACAACAGCGGTTCGCGATGGTGATGAATGGATTCTCAATGGCAGTAAAATATTTATTACCAATGGTGGCGAAGCTGAGACCTATATTGTTTTTGCCCGCACTGACAAAAATGCCGAGAAGCATCATGGTATCAGTGCCTTTATTGTCGAAAAAGATACACCTGGTTTCAGTTTTGGCAAGAAAGAAAAAAAGCTGGGAATCCGTGCCTCGCTGACCTGTGAACTGGTTTTTGAAAATTGCAGGATTCCTCTGGATCAGCTGCTTGGTGAAGAAGGCAAAGGTTTTAAGGTCGCCATGAAAACCCTCGACGGTGGTCGTATCGGTATTGCCGCTCAGGCCTTGGGTATTGCCCAGGGTGCTTATGAAGAGGCGCTGAAGTATGCCTGTGAGCGCAAGCAATTTGATCAGCCCATAGCGAGTTTTCAAGCAATCCAGTTTATCCTCGCTGATATGGCTCTACGCATTGAGGCTTCGCGCTTGCTGGTTTACCAGTCGGCCTGGCGAGCGAGTGCCGGTCTTGCCTATGGTAAGGAGTCTGCCATGGCGAAACTCAGCGCATCGGAGACGGCCATGTGGGTGACGACCAAGGCGGTTCAGGTTCTTGGTGGTTACGGTTATACGCGTGATTTCCCGGTGGAAAGAATGATGCGTGATGCCAAAATTACCGAAATTTATGAGGGCACCAGTGAGATACAGAGGATTGTAATCGGATCGACCATAACCCGTGGTTAAGTTGTCTGTGTGCACAAGTAATGCGAATGCAAAGGATGAGAGGATATGAGTACAAAACTGGATGAAGGCGTTGCTTTGTTGCAGGAATTGAGCAAGGAAGAGTTAATCAAAATTATCGTTGATGACGCTAAAAACTGGTTAGCTCATGATGGCCTCTGGTTTCAGGCGGTTGATCAAAAGTATGGCATGGAAACGGCTATAGAGATAGATACCGCTGCCTGGGAAAAGTTCACTGTGGTCGAAGCCAAGCGGATCATGTCCCGTCTTGGCCTTGAACCGGGAGGTGGTATCCCGGCTCTGGTTGAATGTTTTAAACACCGCCTTTATGCACGACTCAACTTACAGGAAGCTCTGGAAGTCACTGATAATAGGGTGGTCTTCCGTATGGTTGATTGCCGGGTACAATCGGCGCGAAAACGTAAGGGCTTGCCTGATTTTCCATGCAAGAGTGTCGGCCTGGTTGAATATTCCGGATTTGCCCGGACTATTGATCCCCGGATTGAGACCCGTTGCATTGCCTGTCCGCCCGATGCGCATCCTGAAGAGTTCTGGTGTGCGTGGGAATTTGTTCTGAAAGATTGATAACAACCTCCTGCTAACGGAGAGATACGATGGAGTCCTATCCCAGTTTGAATTTTATGTTGGGTGATACGGTAGACCTGATGCGTGAAACAGTCCGTGACTTTGCCAGCGCGGAAATTGCACCACGGGCAGCTGAAATCGATCAGAATAACGAATTTCCCGCAGACCTGTGGCGCAAGATGGGCGATCTTGGCCTGCTCGGTATCACTGTCGCAGAAGAATTCGGTGGTGCCGACATGGGCTATCTGGAACATGTGGTGGTCATGGAGGAGCTCAGTCGAGCATCGGCTTCGGTCGCCTTATCTTACGGTGCCCATTCCAATCTCTGTGTCAATCAGATTTATCGTAACGGCAACGCCGATCAGAAGCAGCGTTATCTACCCAAGCTGGTAAGTGGTGAAAATGTTGGGGCTCTGGCCATGAGTGAGGTTGGCTCCGGATCCGATGTCGTCAGTATGCGTCTGCGGGCCGACAAACATGGTGATCGCTACCTGCTTAATGGCAACAAAATGTGGATCACCAATGGTCCCGATGCGGATACTCTGGTGGTTTACGCCAAAACCGATATGGAAGCCGGTGCACATGGTATCACGGCATTTCTAGTAGAAAAGAGTTTCCCCGGATTTTCCACCGCACAGAAACTCGACAAGCTTGGCATGCGTGGCAGCAATACGTGTGAGCTTGTCTTTGAAAACTGTGAAGTTCCGGAGGAGAACGTCCTTGGCGAGGTTGGCAAGGGCGTCAGGGTGCTGATGAGTGGTCTCGATTATGAGCGTGCGGTGCTCTCCGGTGGCCCTCTCGGGATTATGGCGGCTTGCCTGGATGTGGTAGTTCCCTATCTGCATGAACGCAAGCAATTTGGCCATGCCATCGGTGAGTTCCAGTTCATGCAGGGGAAACTGGCTGATATGTATACGGCTCTGAATTCATGCCGGGCCTATGTTTATGCTGTGGCCAGAGCCTGTGGTCACGGTGGCTCACTCCGTAAAGATGCGGCCGGAGCAATTCTCCTTTCTGCCGAGCAAGCAACCCAAATGGCGCTTGAAGCAATCCAGTGCCTTGGTGGCAACGGCTACACCAACGAATACCCGACAGGTCGTCTGCTCCGTGATGCCAAACTCTACGAGATTGGTGCCGGTACTAGCGAAATCAGACGCATGTTGATAGGTCGTGAACTTTTCGCCGAAACGGTCTGAGACGGGCGACGATAGTAAAGGACGGCAACACACAAATGAGTATATTCAAGAGCGCTATAAACACAGCTTCCGAAGAGTTTCGCAATAACGCCGAGACTATGAAGCGGCTCAATCAGGATCTCGAAGATAAGGTTGGCCAGATCCGCTTAGGTGGGCCTGAGAAAGCCCGACTTAAGCATGAAGGTCGGGGGAAATTGTTACCGCGCGAACGCATCCGCCAGTTGCTTGATGTCGGTTCGCCCTTTCTCGAATTCTCACAGTTTGCTGCTTATGGCATGTATGACGGTGCTGCCCCTGCCGCCGGAATTATTACCGGCATCGGTCGCGTCATGGGCCAGGAGTGCATGATCGTCGTCAACGATGCCACGGTCAAGGGTGGTACCTACTTCCCGCTCACGGTTAAGAAGCATCTGCGCGCCCAGGAAATTGCCGCCGAGAACCGGCTGCCATGCATCTATCTGGTCGATTCTGGTGGGGTTAATTTACCGGAGCAGGATCAGGTTTTCCCCGACCGCGATCATTTCGGCCGAATCTTCTACAATCAGGCCCGTCTCTCATCACAGAGAATTCCACAAATCTCGGTCGTCATGGGGTCTTGCACTGCAGGTGGTGCTTATCTCCCGGCCATGGCCGACGAAAGTATCATCGTCAAGGGCAATGGTACCATCTTTCTTGCGGGTCCACCCTTGGTCAAAGCGGCTACCGGCGAGGTGGTGAGCGCTGAGGATCTTGGCGGTGCCGAAGTTCACTGTCGTACTTCCGGAGTCACCGACCATTACGCCGAAAATGATAGCCACGCTTTGGCAACGACAAGGCGCATTGTTGCCAATCTCAATATCAACAAACCGGCCAGCCTGATCGTGAAGCCACCCCGGGAACCACTCTATGACCCGGCCGAGCTCGCCGGAGTAATTCCCGCAGATATCCGCAAATCCTATGATGTTCGTGAAGTGATTGCGCGACTTGTCGATGGCAGCGAGTTTGACGAGTTTAAGAAGCTTTTCGGCACGACCCTGGTTTGCGGTTTTGCGCGGATTCATGGCTACCCGGTTGGCATCGTGGCTAATAACGGCATCCTTTTCTCCGAGTCGGCCCTCAAGGGAGCTCACTTCATAGAACTCTGTTGCCAGCGCGGTATTCCGCTGGTCTTTTTGCAGAACATCACTGGCTTTATGGTCGGCAGCAAGTACGAGAGTGGCGGCATCGCCAAAGATGGTGCCAAGATGGTCACGGCAGTTGCCTGTGCCGCGGTCCCCAAATTCACTGTCATCATCGGTGGCAGCCATGGCGCCGGTAACTACGGTATGTGCGGTCGTGCTTACAGTCCGCGCCAGCTCTGGGTCTGGCCTAACGCCCGAATTTCGGTGATGGGTGGTGAACAGGCTGCCAGCGTTCTTGCCCAGCTCAAGCGCGATGGTATCGAGAGCAGGGGTGAGGTCTGGAGTGAAGCGGATGAGATTGCTTTCAAAGACCCGATCCGTCAGCAGTACGAAACTCAGGGGCACCCTTACTACGCCAGCGCTCGACTCTGGGATGATGGCATTATCCAGCCCGCCGACACCCGCATGGTCCTCGGTCTGGGGATTTCAGCGGCGCTCAACGCTCCTGCGGAAAAAACCAACTTCGGCATCTTCAGGATGTGAACCCCCATTTAGGATGTAAACCCATTTCAGGATATGAACTTATGAGTAGTGCAGCCCTTCTGAGCGAAATAGACGAACATGGCCGGGCCACCCTTACCCTCAACCGGCCGGAGATGCACAATGCCTTCGACGACACTTTGATCAGTGCCCTGACTAGTGAACTCAAGCGGTTAGAGCAGGATAAAAACGTGCGCGTGGTTCTGCTGGCTGCCCGGGGTAAAAGTTTTTCCTCCGGGGCCGACCTCAACTGGATGCGGCGTATGGCCGACTATTCCTTCGAGGAGAACTTGGCCGATGCCATAGAGTTGGCAGACCTGATGAAGACCTTGGCCAACCTCTCCAAGCCGACTATTGCTGTGGTGCAGGGCGCTGCCATTGGTGGCGGTGTCGGACTGGTGGCCTGCTGTGATATCGCCGTTGCCAGTGAGAAAGTCAACTTCTGCCTCTCCGAGGTCAAGCTAGGTCTGATTCCAGCAGTCATTTCACCCTACGTAGCGGCAGCTATTGGCCCGCGTGCTACCCAGCGTTATTTCCTCACCGCTGAGCGTTTCGATGCTACAGAAGCTCACCGGCTTGGCCTGGTTCACGAAGTGGTGGCACCGGATGAACTCAATGGGCGGGTGGAGCAGTTGAGCTACCTGTTACTGCAGAATGGACCGTACGCTATGGCCTCAGTCAAGGCTCTGGTCGCCGAGGTGGCCTTAAGTTATCTGGACGATGATCTGATTGCCGACACCGCCGAGCGTATCGCCGAAATTCGGGCCTCAGATGAAGGCCGTGAAGGGTTGTCGGCTTTTCTTGAGAAGCGCAAACCTAACTGGATCAGGGGATGATGTGATGTTTGACAAGATTCTGATTGCCAATCGCGGTGAGATCGCCTGCCGTGTCATCCGCACTGCCCGTCAGTTAGGCATTACTACGGTTGCTGTCTTCTCCGAGGCAGACGCTCAGTCGCTGCATGTCAGTCTGGCCGATGAGGCCATCCTGGTTGGGGCTGCGCCAGCTTTAGAGAGCTACCTGGTCGCGGAGCGGATTCTGCAGGCCGCCCTTAAGTGTGGTGCCGATGCAATTCACCCAGGATATGGCTTCCTCTCGGAGAATGCTCGATTCGCTGCCGATTGCGCTGCGGCCGGGATCGTTTTTATTGGTCCACCGGTGGCGGCAATTGAAGCTATGGGCTCGAAGAGTGCCGCCAAGCAGATTATGAGTGCCGCCGGGGTTCCTCTGGTTCCCGGCTACCATGAGGAGGATCAATCACCGCAGCGTCTTAAACTGGCCGCTGATTCGGTGGGCTATCCACTGCTCATCAAGGCCAGCGCCGGTGGTGGCGGCAAGGGCATGCGTGTGGTGTGCAGCCCGGATGAATTCGAGGCCGCGCTGCAAGGCGCCAAACGCGAATCAGCCTCCGCTTTTGGTGATGACCGAATGCTGCTGGAAAAGTATCTGCAGCAACCGCGGCATGTAGAAATCCAGGTGTTTGCTGATACCCACGGCAACTGTGTTCATCTCTTCGAGCGCGACTGTTCAATCCAGCGTCGGCACCAGAAAGTGGTCGAGGAGGCTCCAGCTCCAGGATTAAGTGAAGAGCTACGTTCCAGCATGGGGGCAGCGGCGATTGCGGCAGCCCGGACCATCGGCTATGTCGGTGCTGGAACAGTGGAGTTTTTGCTCGACACTGACGGTTCTTTTTATTTTATGGAAATGAACACGCGCCTACAGGTTGAGCATCCAGTGACCGAGATGATTACCGGTCAGGATCTGGTTGAGTGGCAGCTGCGGGTGGCCGCTGGCGAACCACTACCTTGTCGGCAGGAGGAGTTGGCTATCAGTGGTCACGCCATCGAAGTTCGCGTTTACGCCGAAGATCCGGTGAAGGACTTCCTGCCATCTACCGGCACATTGAGACACCTGCGCCAGCCGCAGGAGAACGCCCATGTGCGGGTTGATACAGGGGTTAGACAGGGTGATGAAGTCAGCATGCACTACGATCCGATGATTGCCAAGCTGATTGTCTGGGACCATGACCGCACCCGGACAGTGCGCCGTTTGCAACAGGCGCTGGCCGATTTTCAGGTGATTGGGGTTACCGCCAACATCAGCTTTCTCGCTGCAGTCGCTGCTAGCCCCGCTTTTGCTGCAGCAGAGCTTGACACCGGATTTATTGAACGACACCGTGCTGATCTCTTCCCCGAGACCGAAGCGGCCTCAGACCGCATTCTGGCCCTGGCCTGCCTCGATGTGCTTCTCAGCCGTAGCCGTGAAGCGGCCGAGGCGGCGCGGGCCTCCAGTGATCCCTTTGCCCCCTGGCACGGCACAGATGGTTGGCGACTCAATTCCGATAATTTCCATCGGTTGGACTTCTTCGATAACGGTGAACCGGTACAGGTCACAGTTCACTTCCGCCGCAATGGTTACCTGATGGAGCTGCCAGGTGGGTCGCTGCAGGTTGGTGGCAGCATCGATGCTGATGGTTACTTGTGCGCCGACCTTGGTGGCAACCGTTGTCGAGCGACTGTGGTTCGCCATGGTCAAGACCTGACGATCCTCTGTGATGGCCACAGTCATCTGTTGACTATCGATGATCCGTCGCTGTTTGAAACTGAGCAGGAAGAGGCTGGCGGTCGACTGACCGCGCCGATGCCTAGCACGATTGTCGCGGTCATGGTTGCCGCTGGCGATAGTGTTGAACGAGGCGCACCCCTGATGATACTCGAGGCCATGAAGATGGAGCATACGATCATGGCCCCTACAGCTGGAATTGTGGCGAAGCTTCATTTCGCTGTCGGTGATATGGTCAGCGAAGGAGAAGAACTCCTCTCTTTCGAGGTCGAGGAGGACGTCTGATGAAGTTGCCTCGTCAGGTCAAACTTGTCGAAGTCGGTGCTCGTGACGGCCTGCAAAATGAACTGGTCATCATTGAGTCTGCAGACAAGATTGCCCTGATTGATCGCCTGAGTGCCACAGGTCTGAGCGCAATTGAGGTGAGTAGTTTTGTCTCGCCGCAACATGTGCCGCAAATGGCTGATGCTGTCGAAGTACTTGCAGGGATTGAGCGGTGGCCAGGTGTGAGTTATCCGATTCTGGTGCCCAATCGTAAAGGTCTGGAAAATGCCCTGTCTTGCGGTGTTGAAGAAATTGCTATCTTTGCTGCTGCTTCCGAGACTTTTTCGGAGCGCAATATCAACTGTTCCATTGCACAAAGCCTAGAACGTTTCAGCAAAGTTGCTGGTCTGGCTCTCTCTAAAGGGGTGAAGGTCCGCGGCTATATCTCCTGTGTGGTTGGTTGTCCTTATGAAGGAGACATTGCACCTGAGACCGTAGCTGATCTGGCCCTGCGCCTGCTTGATATGGGTTGTTATGAAATCTCTCTCGGTGACACCACTGGTGTCGGCACGCCGGGCCAGATAAAAGCCCTGCTGGATGTGGTAACTGAAAAAGTGTCTGTACAACAGTTGGCTGTCCATTTTCACGACACTTACGGTCAGGCTCTGGCCAACATTCTGGTTGCGCTCGAGGCCGGGATTGCCGTGGTTGACAGTTCTGTTGCCGGTCTCGGTGGTTGTCCTTTTGCACCTGGGGCTGCGGGGAATGTCGCCACAGAAGATGTTCTCTATATGATGAATGGTCTTGACATTCACACCGGGGTTGAACTTGATAAGCTGATTGATGCCGGTCTGTTTATCTGCCGTCTGCTATATCGTTCCTCGGGATCCAAGGTTGCCCTGGCTCGGAAGAGCTTGCTGTCGACCCGATGTTGAGTACAATGGTTGTCTGAATACGTGGGTTATCTAAATACGTGGGTTATCTAAATACAAGGGTTATCTAAGAGATAACTACGATAAGGAGAGGATAATTATGCTGAAAGATATTACCGTCTATATGGACCATGCACCATCCTGTCAAAACAGGCTTGACGCAGCGATTACCTTGGCGAAACAGCATGGTGCTCATCTGACCGGTCTCTATGTCTATTCATTGCCGCGGTCGGAACAGTCGGATCAGCCATTATTGGAAACCCGCGAGATGTTTCAGCAAGAGACTGCTGCAAGCGGAGTTGCTGCGGAGTTGCTTGAGGTCGATCTCGGCTTCTCACAGACCGGTGTTGCCGAGATGATCGGCTACTATGCCAGCTTCACCGATCTGCTGGTGGTCAGTCAGCCGCTTACCGCTGACAAAGATAAACAGTATGAAGTTATCACTAGTCCGGAGCGCCTGCTTATCAGTTCCGGTCGGCCGGTATTGATAATCCCCAGTTCCGGTCATATCCAACCTATCGGCGAGCGGATTATGGTCGCCTGGAAGGCCGGTCCCAAGGCCTCTCGTGCGATGCATGATGCCATGCCGCTGCTGCAAGTGGCCAAGTCTGTGAGTATAGTTTCTATCGGCCAGTCTACATTCAGCCCCGACGAGGACGAGAGGCTTTCTCGTTACCTTTCATTGCATGATGTCTCGGCTAACATGGAGTTGCTTCCTCCAGGAGATTTGAGCGTCGGAGATACTCTTCTTAACCAGGTCTCTGATGACAATATCGATCTCCTGGTTCTCGGTGTTCATATAACGACCCGACGTGGCCGCTTAGACATGGGTGTTGTTTGCCGTCATTTGCTCGGGCAGATGACCGTTCCGATGTTGATATCTCACTGACCTGTTTCTATAGGGTAAACCCAAAAAGCCATTTTTCTGCTGATAGTCTATGTCTGGGGAGCGGCTTTAGTGACATATTAGCCTGGAGTGAACTTAAAAGTTCCGTCTCAATCCTTACTTGTTGTTATCACGTTGTCCGGTGATTGCCATGCATTAAGCCGGTGGCCAAAGATGTAGGCGGCTCCTTGATAATAGCTTATATCTCTTTTTGCCAGATTCTCAGTCTTTTGTGCAGGCCGCTCAATAGCCTGTCCGCTAGCCAGTTTCTCTTGGAGTCGTATTCTTTTTCGAGGAGACAAAATCGCCATTGAATTGCCATCGAACAGCCCAAGGTTCTCGTAATTACTAATCAATGAGCGTTCCTGATCAGGGGCCATACTTAAAATATCTTTACCGAAGAAGCTCGAACGGTAACTCATGTTGAGCAGGCTGAGCAGGGTGGGGGCAATATCGATCTGACTCGACAAACGGTCGATCTGTCTCGGTACTATATGGTGCGGTGCGTAGATCCAGAGTGGAATATGGTAGCGTTCTATCGGCAGGGCACGCTTTCCGGCACTGCCAGCCTGATGGTCAGCGACAATCACAAACAGGGTATCTTTGAACCAGGGTTGCTGCGCGGCCTCGGCCAGGAATTCTCCGATCGCGTGGTCAGTGTACTTTACCGCCCCGGCACGATTTGTTCCCGAGGGGATATCTATCTTTCCTTCCGGGTAAGTATAAGGTCGGTGGTTGGAGGTCGTCATCAGATGCAGGAAGAAGGGTTGTCCCTTTTGGCAGGACTTGCCCGCCACTTTGATCGTTTGTCGGTACAGGTCGGTGTCGGACATACCCCAGGCGTTGTTAAAATTGATCTCACTGTTCGGAACGGTTGTCTGATCGACAATCTGATAACCGTTACTACTGAAAAAAGCCCCCATGTTCTCGAAGTAACTTCGACCTCCATAAATAAAAAATGACTGGTAACCTTTCATATTGAGGACATTACCGAGTGACCATTGGCCAGTCTCCCTGCCAATTCTCTTGACAATGGAGCGCCCCGGCGTTGGCGGAATCGACAGGGTTACGGCTTCCAGTCCGCGTGTAGTTCTGGTGCCTGTAGCGTAAAATTGCGAAAAAAACAGGCTCTTCTCGATCAGTGCGTCGAGATTTGGGGTCAGATGTTTGGTGTTGCCGAAGAAGGAGAGATAATCGGAACTCAGGCTTTCCACCATAATCAAGACGATGTTCAACTTTTTTTCCGGACCGTTTTGCACGATATCTCTCTTGATGTCGAAAAGATCATTGTTGAGAAAGGTTGCATTTGGCTCGATTACTTCCTGCCTGAGGAGTGCGGAGGCCTCCTCTGGGGGCAGACTTGCATAAAACTGCATATAGTCGAGTTCATTGTTGCGAAAGGCCGCAACAAACTGGTATGGGCCATTGCTGGCGAGTTCGTTCTGGTAGACATTGTCGGAAACGGTACGTAAGGGTTGATTGAGGCCGCTGTAAGCAGCAATAGGCAACAACAATAACAGGCCTGCTGCCATGCTCCGCCGTGAGAATGGCTCCTGTGAGGATAAGGCCCGAGCGATGTGGCGACGCAGGCTGTAATAAAGAACCGCGGTGATTATCAGTAGTACAGCCAGGATCGGGATGACAGGATAAGATTCAAGGATATTGTCTGTCACCTCGCGGCGGTAGATCAGGTAGTCGATGGCAATGAAATTGAAGCGAACATTGAATTCTTCCCAAAACAAGGATTCGGCTACGGCGATGAAAGTCAGCGCATAAAAACTGGCGAAGGTTAAAACCTGCATCCCGTAGCGATGTAAACGTAACCTCCAGATACGCTCTGGCATCAGCCAAAGATAGATGGCAGGTAAAATCAGGGCATAGGCGCAAAAGCCTGCATCAAACAGTAGCCCCCGCCCAAAGACCTGCAGAACGCCGACCGGAGAAAGCTCCGTATCCGGCCAGCTGAAACAGAGCAGGCCCAGGCGGGTGATAAAAAACATGGCCATGGCAACAATGGCGAAAATCGCCAGGAGATGGAAGCGCGAGGGTTTTATGCTCGTTCCTTGAGGCCGCAGCTGGTTGTTCAAATTACGCCTACCGCACATGTTTTACCGTTATTTATTAAATTTCAGCGCCAGATAGCGTAGCGATTCTCCTTGCTTGATTAAAAGCAAAAGCGATTCCCCCTTTTTAGCTTTTAGCAATTTTCGGGCATCTGCAACCGTTGAAACAGGTTTCCGGTTGATTTCCAGAATCAAGCTGCCTCGTTTTATCCCGGCACGGTCCGCCAGAGAACCTCCCTCTACTGCCGATACCAGAACTCCAGTTTCTCCCTCATAACCTAAGCGATCAGCAAGCTCCGGGGTTAACTCTTGCAGATTTAAGCCTATTTTCGGCAACTTGGAAGTACCGTCTGGACCTTCACTTTCATCCTCATCACTTTTGCCTATGATGACTTTGATTTCCTCAATGACACCATTCCGATGGACTTTCAAATTAACTATTGTCCCTGGCGAAGTCAAAGCTATACGGTTGCGGAAGCTGGCGACTTTGTTCGCTTTCTCTCCATCGATCTGTAAAATCACGTCCCCCTGCTTTAAGCCTGCCTGATCAGCGGGAGAACCTTCGATAACCTGGGAAATCAGAACCCCTGCCACGCTGTCGAGATCAAAGGATTCTGCAAGATCATTTGTTATATCCTGGATATAGACCCCGAGGCGACCACGCCTAACTTCGCCATGTTCAATTAATTGGCTCTTGATCTTTCTTGCCATATTAACAGGAATCGCAAAGCCAATCCCCATATAACCACCGCTACGACTAAAAATAGCCGTATTAATGCCGACAACTTCACCATCAAGGTTGACCAGGGGCCCACCGGAGTTGCCGGGGTTAATCGCTGCATCTGTCTGGATAAAATCTTCATAATCGCTCAAACCGATACCGCTGCGACCTTTGGCACTAACTATTCCAGCGGTTAAACTGTGAGACAGTCCGAAGGGATTACCGATCGCCAAAACCCAATCGCCAACTTCAAGTTTTTCGGAATCGCCAAGCGTCAAGAAGGGCAGGTCGTTCGCATCAATTTTAATCACGGCCAGGTCACTACCAGGATCAGTCCCTACAATTTCGGCTAGATACTCCTTGCCATCCTGCATTTTTACACGAACGGTCGTGGCATCTCCAACCACATGATTATTGGTAAGAATGTAGCCGTCTGGTGTGATCAGAAACCCTGAGCCTTGACCCACTTCTTTTCGTTTTTGTGGAGGGCTATTGGGCCTTTGTTGTTGCGGTGGGGCACCAAAAAACCGCTGGAAAAACTCATCATTAAAGGGCGTAGAAAACCCGGCTGAATTAGAGACAGAAAGCTCTTTTTCAACCTCAATAAAGACAACGGCAGGAGAAACCTTTTTGGCGACGCTGCGAAAAGCCTGGCCGGTTTGTTTCAGACTTTCAATACCACTTTCCTGAGAGTTTGCAATAGCTGGTGCAAATATACAGCTAAAAAGGACAAACCAAAGTGCGATAACAGGGACGGTTCTATTTTTATTCCAACGCATTATAATGACCTCCTTTGATTTTCAAAGTTAGATGTTGATGTATGCATAAGTACAAGGGGCAGAAAAACGGTAGAGAGTATGCGAATGTTCATAACCTTCTCCTTGAATAATAAATGTTTTTTATTCCTTAGCATTGTTATTGAAATACTCAGGAAGTTCGCGGCAGACTGATATCGAGGCTGAGGCCTGGATGGTTGTCTGTCAATTCAATCCGGCCATGATGCAGGCTGACTATGGCGTCAACCAGGCTCAGGCCAAGACCGTTGCCAGGAGACGAGCGACTTGTTTCAAGGCGAAAAAAACGTTCAAAAACTTTCTCTCTTGATGCTGGCGGAATCCCTGGTCCAGTGTCACAAAGAGTGACCTTTAGTTGATCATCCTGGTCATGCATAAGCAGCTTGATGCTTCCCGGTGTGGGCGTGTACTTGATGGCGTTGTCCAGAAGGTTGGCAAAAGCCTGAAAGAGCAAATCTCTGTCACCATGAATCGGTATGGAGGGGGTTATCTCGGTCATGAAGGTTTGCCCTTTCTCCTCACTTAAAGGTGCATAGAGTTCTATTACGTCACCCAGGAGAGCAGTCATGTCGACGTTCTTGAAGCTGGTCCTCCGACTCCCGGACTCAACTTCACTGATGCGCAACAGAGCCTTGAATGTTGTTAGAAGTCTGTCGGCTTCGCCGATTGCCTGGTCGAGGAGTTCATCATTTTGTTCTGTCGAGTTATTATTCTCCCGCAGCATGTCGAGGCGCCGGCGCAAGCGGGTCAATGGAGTTCTCAGGTCATGAGCAATGTTATTGGTCACCTGCTTAACTCCCTGCATCAGTTCCTCGATCTGCTCGAGCATCTGGTTGAGTGTGTCAACCAGCCTGTCGAAGTCGTCGTCTCCACCAGTGCGCGGGATGCGACGTGCAAGGTCGCCAGCCATGATCTGATGGCAGGTGGCGTTGATAACTTCAATTTTGTGCATCATGGTGCGACTCATCATGACCCCTCCGGCCAGAGCCATGGCTATGGTGATCAGAAGCCCCCAAAACAGGGCTTCCTGTATCAGGGCCTGAATCTCTGCTAGATCGTGGGTATCTCGACCAACCAGCAGGTGAAAATCGCCTCGCAGACGAAAAGTTCGTGCCAGGCTCTGGTGCTTTTCAGTGTCATCGGTACCCCCTCTATCAATCTCAAAAGACATCCATCCCTCTGCAGACGGTTGTACTGCAGGCCAATTTTTGAGATTACCGATAATTGGCTTAAACTGTGGATCAGTGAGCAGGTAGAGAGATGACTTGGTCTTCTGATAGGAGAGGCGTTCATTAATGACTTTGCTCAGCCCCGGCAATCCGGATAGATCATAACGCTCGGCAAGTCCGGTAATCTCGGCCTCGATGGTTGCCTTGGTCTGACGTACCATGTAGCCAGCTGTGGACCAATAAATAAAGCCAAGTAACAACAGTACTGACAAGCTGAAGAGTGCCATGTAAATCAAGGCCAGCCGGAATGTTGAGCTCTTGAAAAGCTTAGCGGACTGCACGGAGAACATACCCGGCCCCCCGGATGGTGTGCAGCATGGGTTGCTCGAATTGCCTGTCGATCTTGCTACGCAGGCGACTGATATGTACGTCGATAACATTGGTCTGGGGATCGAAGTTGTAGTCCCAGACGTTTTCCAGCAACATGGTCCTGGTTACGACCTGACCGCTGTTGCGCATGAAAAACTCCAGAAGACGAAATTCCCTTGGCTGCAGACTGATAGTCTGTTGGTCCCGCTTGACCTCATGGGAAAGCAGGTCCATCTCCAAGTCGCCGACCTTGAGGTTGGTTGTATGTTCGGTTGTCGTGGTGGTTCGGCGGACAAGTGCCTCGAGGCGAGCAAGCAGTTCTGAAAAGGCAAAGGGTTTTACCAGGTAATCGTCGCCGCCAGCACGAAGTCCTTCGACTCTGGCGTCGACTTCGCCGAGGGCGCTGAGGATGAGAACCGGCGTTCGGTTCCCAGCGGCCCGCATGGCGCGAATTACTGATAGCCCATCCATACCTGGCAACATTCGATCAACCACCAAAGTTTCGTAGGGTTGATCAAGGGCCATGAATAGACCGTCTTTGCCATCATGTGCCTGGTGTACGTTATGGCCCAGTTCACCAAGGCCTTTGGCCAGGTAGGCAGCCGTGTCGGTATCGTCTTCGATCAAAAGGATGCGCATCTCAAGGCTCCGCAGTGGCGAACACAACATCGTCTCCACAAGCTATTGTAACCGCCAGATCTTTGATCGGCAAACCAATCTTTACCTCATTTAACATTTAAAGCGCTCAGGCTTTCTGGAAGTAGAATTCGTCAGTTAATAACCATCCGTTAGTGACGATTTCAGCCTCCAACCGGTACGGCCCCTCTATCAAATGTGTCGTATTGACCAGATAACCTCCTTTCATAGGATTTGCCCGATACATCTGCTGGGTACCATTTTGATCAATAATGGTAGTAATGACCTGCGCATTTTTTATAATTCTTCCATTGGGATCGCTGAGAAACATGACCAGGGTCCCGGATTGATCAATACTCCCCATATTGGAGAAATGCAGGCCGAAATCTCCCGTGAGAAATGCAAGTTTGTAATTGTCGGGTTCAGAAGATTGGATAACCTGCTCCTCAGCGACATCATCGAATTCTTCAACAAATGTTGCCATAGCGCTGGCCGGGAAAGCTATGGTCGTGGCAAAGAATAGCGAACAGAGCCCCTTGAATATTCTCTTCATGGTTGTTCTCCTTTAGGAGGCTATCGATCCGCAGTCTCCTAGTACAAGAAAAATGCAAATGTGTTGAAAGCTGCTTACTTGGTGATCATTATACCTGCAACCCATTACCGATTCATTTCCGAAATATTACAAATCGGTAAGGTTTGATGCACACCTTGCTTTCTTCCATATTGGGGATACTGTTGTTATGAATTCACAAAATGATTTGGTGGTTTTTTCTTGATGGACAGTGAGGTAACCGATGAGAAAAAAAGATCAAAAGACACCCCTCATGCACGACCTGCAGGCTACTCTTCTTTATATGGGAAATACGGATACACTCTACCGCGATGTGTACATACTGCGGGCTCGATATTACCTTGAGCAAAAGCTTTCTTATGATGGTTATCTGAACCTGAAGCGCATGCAAACCAGAGAGGCCAATCTCCCCAATCAAATTCGCAATGCCATGATTCGTAGTGACTGGCATGCAGTGTATGAATTGAGCGGCAGTGATAAAATCCTGCAGAAAGAACTTGAGGGTAAAAGACCGCTACAGGAATTCGCCAGGGAGATTTACGAAAGCCATGCGATCCCTATCGATCCATTCTCCCCGGGAATGCATAAACTTGCTGGCTTTACAACGGATCGGCTCTCAGCTTTGCGCAATAAAATTATCGGAAAGCTTAAAGAACTCTGCCAATGGGATAGTGACTGGAAAGAGTTTTATCTGCAGCGCTTGGCGATCTTTACAGCCTTGACTGTGAACACCAATGGTTCAGATACATTGTCTCAGCCATCATCAGTAGTTGTTTTGGAAGAAGAGGCTGCACAAGCGTTTAAAAACGGCAACATGGCACGTTTGGAGGTTCTGGCGCAAAAGTTGTTGCAGGGTGTAAGTAAATCCGACAGCTCTAGGACACCTGCCGAGTTATTAGAGGCCGTGCACAAGCCCCCCTCTGCATACCTTTTTGAGTTCTCGGAAAAAGCTTTAAAAAAAGCGGCGCAACTGGGTCTTGGACTCTACTCTGTGCCTTCTCGCAGTACTGAATATGAGCCGTTTTTACGCTTTGCGTGGCACCCGGCATATGCAGCCCTGCAGAGTGACCACCCGAGTGTTATGCGGCTGCCGGATTTACCCCTGCCAAAGGATTTGCCGGAAGCATTAAAATCACGCATTCAACTTTATGCTATCCACCCCTTTATTAATTCTGCCGGGGTCCGTTTCTTGCCCAATATGGTTGCCGAAGACGTTCTGGTTGAAGACTTTCCCGAGCCCAAAGAGGGTTCTAATCTCCCCTCCTCCGGTCTACTGGAAGCTTTGGGCCTAAAACAGCGCAATCAGCTCAGCCGCTGGCAGATCGAAGCCGTTTTGCTGGAGAAGGGCAGCGATATTTTGCGCAACGAACTTGGGCTTGATCCAAATGAGTTCAAACTAGTCTGTATCCCACCGGATCTTTATCTGCGAATCGGGCAGGAGAGTGGCTGGGGACAACAACGAATCTGGACACATTTCGATGGTTACATGATTATGGCTGACAAAAGTCGCCGAGCTTTGGCAGGTGGTGATGTAAGGTTCGGCGGTATTTATGATTTGCTCGGCCTCAGTTGCAGTTACGACTCCGATCGGGTCATTTCACGATTTGCTGTCGTGCAGAGGCGCCGTATGGCTATCTGGCAATAATACATGATTTCGCGCGTGCTCCACGGCTTGGTCAAACGAAAGATAAATATGCTTTTCGTGAAGAATGGAGGAAATATCCAGTCTGATCAGCTTTGCTTTTATCTCATCATTGACGACGATAAACGGAATAATATCGTTTTCTTTCAACTTTAAGATAATTTCACTCAGGGCAAAAAAAGCAGACAAATCGATAAATGGGACTTTAAGACAGTTGAAAATTACGATTTTTGTGCCAAGCATTGCTCCGACCTGTCCAACCAGGCGAGAAGTGGAACCAAAAAAGAAAGGCCCATCAATATCGACAACTCTGACATAGAAGCTCTCGTCATCGTCAAGTTGTTCGCAACCCGCAACGCCCTTAACGGGGACTTGTAAATCATTCACTGAGGAATGGACCTGTTTTGTCACACGCACAGTTAGAAGAACTGAGGCGAGCACGACGCCAACCCCAACGGCCATAATCAGATCGACAAAAACGGTTAGGAAAAGGACTGTAAACATGATGGCAAGGTCGTGTTTTGGCGCTTTTCTTATGATTTTTATAAATCTGTAATCTACAATATCCAGGCCGACTTTTATTAAGATAGCTGCAAGGACTGCCATGGGAACAACTGCAGCATATTTGCCCAGGCCGAGGAGAACCGCCAGCAAGATCAGGGCATGCAGGATCCCCGATAATCTGGTTGTACCACCAGACTTAACATTGACGACTGTTCGCATAGTCGCACCGGCTCCTGGAATGCCGCCGACAAGGGACGTCAGAGCGTTACCAATTCCTTGTCCAATCAGTTCCCGGTTTGAGTTGTGTTCGGTTTTTGTCAGGGAATCGGCAACCAGAGAGGTGAGCAGGCTGTCTATGGCCCCGAGGACCGCGAGACTCATGGCTGCAGTGACTACAACCGTGATCTGGCTGCCAGAGAAACTCGGCCAGCTTATTTCGGGCAGTCCGCTGGGAATTATGCCAATGGTTGCCAACTGCAACCCGGTAAGTTGAGAAAAGACGGTGACTGTAACCAGGGCTAGCAGTGGGGTGGGGATAACCCTGGCGATCTTCTTCGGGGTAAAAAACACGATCAGCAAAGCAAGTCCGCTGGCATAGAGAGCGTCAACCTGAAACATTGACCGGATATTGCCAAGAGAGGCCACTGCGTCCAGAGGGGATGAGACCCCTTCAATCCCCAGCAAAGGGTTTATCTGCAAAAGGATGATAATGATACCAATGCCACTCATGAATCCGGAAATGACCGGATAGGGAACAAATTTTACAAATTTACCGACTTTTAACAGGCCAAGCACAATCTGGAAAAGACCGGTAAGCAGAATGGCGGCCATTAATACCGCAACGTCGCCGTTGAAAAGGACGAGGGTTGAAGCAGCAACAATCGTCATTGGCCCCGTTGGCCCGGAGATTTGTACCTTTGTTCCTCCTGCCAATGCCGCGACAAAGCCAAGGATAATCGCTCCGTAGATCCCTGCCTGCGCACCAACCCCGCTGGCAACTCCAAAAGCCAAAGCAAGAGGTAAAGCAATAACGCTGGCAGTCACCCCGCCAAAGATGTCCCCGATTAAGCTCTTGTAAGTCAGTCCTCGCATCTTCGCATCCAATTCAACAATGTTGCCCTGGTTCGTAATCCATGGCTGTGAGTTTTAAAATCATTTCAGGTTGTCTTTATTGACTAAGTTGACCCATGCCTTGCTTGGCTTGCCGTAAAGCTTCAAGAATGTTTTCTCTACTTTCCGCCTGCTCAATGGCTTCACGGAATTTGTAATCTTTTAGTGCATACCCCAGCATGGAAAGAAGGTGCAGGTGAGCGCGTAACGTCGGGCTGATCACACAAAAAAGCACCTTGGTTGGCAAACCATCCAATGAGTGGAAATCAATAGGGCTCTCAAGGAAAGCTAGGGTCACTGTAGGTTGAGATGTATGTAGCAAGACAGGATTTCGAGGGTGAGGGATAGCAATGCCGTTACCCACACTTGTCGATGCAAGCTCTTCTCTGGCAATCAGAACTTTGAGAAGATAATCTTTGTCAACTCCATCGGAAAGGCGCAGATTATTAACTAGTCTGTCAAGAACTTCATTCCTGGTGTTTCCATCTAAACGATAGATAATCCCACCGGCTTCAATTGACTCGGTCAGGGTAGGAAGTGGCGTTGCAGCTTCTTCTGGTTCATTAAACGCTTCTGGAGAAATCCCCATTCGTCTTGAGGTTGCCCATTCCAGGAGTTCTGATTGATTGAACCGATGCTGGCCATTAACTCTGTACGCTGGCACCAACTCTTGTTTGATCCATCTGTAGATGGTTTTTTCTGTAACGCTCAGAATGCGGGCAGCATCTTTAACCGAGAGATTCATAAGTATTCCATGGGACATATAGTGGTGTTGAGTGACATCCTTGGACATTATGTGTTAATTATAGACATTGTCAACAGAAAAACAACTCTAACCACAGCTATTCGAGATTCCTTAAGCAACAGGGTGTGGTATTCGGCCGGGTATCATTAGCCGGGTGGTCGTGACATGCTGACTATTAAGTTGCAATAAGCTGAGGGTATGGCAATTCTGGAGCCAAAGGGTACCTTAGTCTAAAGGCGACTTTGAATCTGTGTCTAAGGCAGTTGATTTCCACATCCCGCTACTTTGAAAGAGTCGGCCCACGTTCAAGAACCCGTTCGATTACCGCCTCTGCAAGAAACAGGTCATATTGTGCCTTGACCTTTTCGTTGCGGGCGCGGGTCAGAAACTCCTGGGCGTCGAGCAGATCGACGGTGCTGGCGACGTTTGCCTGGTAGCGGTTGTCGTTGACGCGGTAGTTCTCTTCAGCCTGGACCACTGCTGTTATGGCCGTGGCCAGGTTTCTTTCAGAGACACGGAAGGCTTCGAGGGCGGTTTGCAGTTGCAAGGTTAATTGATCTTCAGTGGCTTTGATCTCTTCTTGTCTGGAACGGATTTCGTGCTTGCGCCCGATCAATTCATAGCTGGTATCGAAACCGCTGAAGAGGGTCCAGGAGGCTTGCACGATTGCCTTGGTTTCACTATCGTAACCAGCGTAGCTGATTTCCGGAAGGCCGTTGTTGTCGAACCAGGTATAACTTAAAATCAGGTCGACATCGGGCATGAGATCGCCTTGCACGGCTTTACGCCCGGCCTCTTGTCCGGCCAATAGACTGCGTAAGAAGTGCAGCTCACTGCGCTTTGTAAACATCACCTGCCGCAGCACTTCCTCTTGCTGCAGCGATACAGGCTGCAGAGAAAAGTCGGCAACCTGTTCTTCGCTACCAAGCGTTCTGCCTAGCGTCTTCGCCATAACGTTACGAGCGATTTCATAACGGCCTTTGGCCAACGCCAGGCGCTGCTGTGCTGTAGCCATTTCCACATCCACTCGTAGCAGATCATTGCGGGCGATCAGCCCCTGCTCCAGGCGTAGTTGTGTGTCATGGCGCTGCTGTGCCAGCAGTTCAACACTCTTGCCTTCTGTTGCCACGTTGCGCTTGGCACGTAAAATCTCAATATATGCTTTCTTGGCCTCCAGAACTATGTCGGCAACGATACTACGCCGTTTGTAATTGGCTGCCGAGGCCTTATATCTGGCTTCGTGCAGGCGGAACCAGTCGCTGCCACCATTGAACAGGTTATAGTCGGCACGGGCTTCAGCCACGCTCAGTTTGCGGTTGTCAAGATTTGGATCACGGTCTTCCCACCAGTATCTGTAGTTTGTATCAATACGTGGCCAGAAAGGAGCCTTGGCCACGTCGGTCCGCGCGCTAGCGGCAGATTCAATCTCCAGAAATTGCTGTATTTGCGGATTGTGTTGCAGTGCATCAGCTACGGCCTGATCTATGGTGAGTGCCTGCACCGAGTTGCTGACCAGAGTCAGCGATACCAGCCCTAGGATCAGCAGGATTTTCATGATGTACCCTCCTTGCCTGGCTTGCGTTTTTCGAGACGAATAACAAAGATCAAAATGGCTGGAATGATGAAGATGGTAAACACAGTTGACACCGCCAGTCCGCCAAGCAGGACACTGCCCAGCCCTTGATACATCTCGGCTCCGGCACCAGGAATCAGCACCAGCGGCAGCATGCCGCAGATACTGGTGATCGCGCTCATATAAATTGGTCGTAGACGGCTGCGAGTTGATTCGAGAACGGCCTCGCGATGGTCCATGCCGTTATGATGAAAGTTGTTCAGTGCCTGATGGACTATCAAAATAGCGTTGTTGACGACGACGCCGACCAGGATGACAAAACCTAGCATGGTCAGGATGTCCATTGCCTGCTCCGGCATTCCGATCATCGCCAGGTAAACATTGAGCAGACGCAGCCCGAGGAAGCCACCGGCGCTGGCCAAAGGTACAGTGAGCATGATGATCATCGGGTAGATAAAGTTGCCGAACATCGAAGCCATCAGCAGGTAGGCGATTATTGCTGCGAGAACAAAATTCCACTGCAGAACCTTGGCAGTTTCTACCAGTTTGTCGGCAGCCCCGCCGAGGCGGACCGTAAGCCCATCAAGTAGACCGGCGTTGCGAAGAGGTGGAATGATGTCGTCCTGAATGGTTTCCATCGCCACTTGTAGCGGCATATCTGAAGGTGGAGTGACCTGCAGGGTGACTGTTCGTTTGCGTTCCAGGTGACGAATCTGGTCCATGCCGGTGGTTTGCTCCATACGAGCCAGGCTGAAGACCGGCACGATCTTTCCCTGTGGTGTGGCCAGAGGTGCGCTGTAGAGTTGCTCCGGAGTCAGAATGTCACTATCGGCTGTCTTGACCACCAGGTCGATCTTCTTTTTGCCTTCAGCCTTGAAATCACCGACGACAGCACCATCCATCAGGACATCCAGAGCCATGCCGAAGTCCAGGGTCGTGAATCCGTTGGCCTTAAGACGGTCGCGGTTTGGGATGAAACGCACTTCCGGATAAGTCAGTTCGATAGAGGGTACCGGTCGCACCTGTGCACCGGGGATGCTTTGTCGGAGTTTGCCGAAGATGGCTCCTGCCGCCATGACAATCTGGTTGAGATCATCTCCGCTGACATCCACTTCAACACTGCGACCCCGGCCGAGGCTGCTTTGGAATACGCCGGGTTGCAGGCTGACGCCGTACATGCCTGGAATCGAGTAAATCATACGGTTGAAGAAAGGTAATAATTCACGTGCCCGGTCCCACTCTTCGGCCATGGCACCGACGATCATGAAGCCTTCCCGACCGACGTAGAACATATTCTTAATGGCCGGCAGACCGTCTTTCTCCTGGCCGATATGAGGTCCTGCTATGGCGAAAAAGGTTTCGCCGATTTCTGTGCGTTCTTCTATGGACAACCCGGGTGGTGGCACCAGGATACTCAGCGCGAAGTTACGGTTGCCCTGAGGCAGGTATTCCTTCTTCGGCATGAGGAGAACAACGCAAGCCACAGCCAGGCTGATCAGCAGGGTTACAGTGGTCAGACGTGTCATCCAGTCGCGGGTTGCGAGATGTACCAGTCTCATCATGCCGTTGGAAAAATATTGACCAATCTTATCCAGACCCTGAGTTGCCTTGGGCGGTTTTTTTGCATCAGAGGACAGCAACCAATTGGCAAACATCGGGATCACTGAAACCGAGACCAGTAAGCTCAAGGAAACGGCGGCAACTACGGCAATGGCGATATCACGGAAGAGTTGGCCAGCCTCCTCCTGGATGAAAACCACAGGCAGAAAGACCGCCAGAGTTGTAATGGTGGAAGCGAAGACAGCCCCCCAGACTTCCTTGGTGCCGTCCAGGGAAGCATTGTATGCATTTTTACCCATCTTACGATGGCGGTCGATGTTCTCAATGACAACAATGGCGTTGTCGACCAGCATGCCGACCGAGAAAGCAATGCCAGCCATACTGACCACGTTGAGATTGCGGCCCATCAGGTCGAGCAGAATGAAGGTGCCGACGATGCTTATCGGGATCGACAGGCCAACCACCAGGGTGGCGCGCACCGAACGCAAAAAAATCAGCAGTACGGCTGCGGCCAGCAGGCCACCAAAGATGATGTTCTGCTTGATCAGGCTGATGGCACTGCGGATGTAGAAACGCTGATCGTAGACCCACTCCAGGTGTAAACCCTTCTCGTGCAGTTTCTCCTTGTTAAGCCAGTTGACCGTCTTCTCAAGTTGATCGGTCATTTCGAGAATATTGATGCCAGCTTCGGGGCGTACCCCTAGAGCTATGGCATTGTCACCGTTTTGCAGGACGATACTTTCGCGCTTGGCAAAGCCTTTTCGCACCTTGGCGACATCGCCGATGGTAACACGGTGTTGACCGGTCGACTTCAGGACAACGTTGCTGATATCCTCTGGAGTTTTAAATTCTGCCGTGGTACGAATGCGGAAGTTACGGCGGCCGACACTCATGGTCCCGGCTGATACATTGACGTTTTCGGTCTGCAGAGTATTGATCAGATTGGCGGTGGTCAGATGGTAGGCTGCAAGTCGTTCGGCACTGACCTCAACATGCATCTCAGCTTCGGTGCCGCCACCGACAAAGAGATCAGACACTCCGCGTACCCGCTCCAGATATTGACGTATCTCGTCCTCAAAATAGGTCAGATAGGTCTCCACCGGACGGGTGTTGCCCTTGCGGGTCTTGAGCATAATCCAGACCACCGGTGAGGCCGATGCGCCAGACGCGGACACTACCGGTTTGTCGACTGTCGAGGGATAAGAGGAGACTTCATTAAGCTTGTTGGAAACCCGCAGCAGGACATTATCAATATTGGTACCGACTTTGAACTTCAGCGTAATTGATCCGCGGCCGTTGCGCGAAGTGCTCTCCATCTCCACCATGTTCGGCAGACCCTTGAGCGTGTTCTCCTGCTCTTCAATAATCTCCCGCTCGATTTCATAAGGGGTGGCCCCTCGCCAGGTGGTGGTGACAGTGATCTCAGGTTCGACCACCGAAGGGCTGAGCTGGTAGGGAATACGCTGCAAGCTGATTATGCCGAACATGACCAGCATAATAATGATGGACAGGATCGTGACCGGCCGTTTTATGGAGATTTGGATCAGGTCCATGTGTGTCTACTCCGTACGTACGGCCTGGCCGTCGCGAATGCGTTCGTTGCCTTTGATGACCACTAGCTGACCGGCTTCTACCTCGTCACTTATGATGCCAACCCTGGTTCCCGAATGACTGGCGATTTTAACTGCTATCATACGTGCCCGGCCGTTGTCGTTGATAAAGATGACATCCTGTCCGAAGCTGTTGGTAACGGCGTCTCGCGGCACCAGAAGGTTCTCGCTGGCGGCTGCAATCGGTAAAACGATTTGTACTTGCATCCCTTCGATCAAGGTCGCGTTTTCCAGCAGGCTGAACTTGGCAACGAAGGTGCGGGTGGTGATGTCGCCACGGGGAATAATGGTGATGAATTTCCCGGATATTTCCTGTCCTGCTACGGTCATGACAACCTTTTGGCCGGGAGTGATAAAGGGGATGACGCTGGCGGGGATATCGATCCTTGCTTCAAGGTTCTGGTTGTCGGCAAGCGTGACGACAAGGCCTCCGGCCTTGACCCATTCTCCGGCCTCGACCAGCCTCTCGATAATCATGCCGTCAAATGGGGCTCGAACAGTTTTTTTCTGCTGTTCCAGAAGCAGTCGGTCCAGGCGTGCGTTGAGAACTATTGACTGCTTCTGCAAGCGGTTAACCTTGGTACCGTAGGCTTCGAATTCGGAGGTAGCAATCGAGTCCTGCTGGTGCAGGGCTTCAATCCTTTTGTAGTCCCGTTGAGCCTGCTCCAGTTCAACCAGATTCTGTTCATAGACCGCTCTTGTGCCAGCTATTTCCGTTACCATCAGGTCGTCATCAAGACGTACCAGGCGGTCTCCGGCTTTAACGAACTGGCCATCATTGCTATAAACCTGACGGACAATGCCGTCAACCTCGGCGGCAACTTTGGCCGTGCGTGAAAAATAGATTGTACCGATAAACTTAGCCGTAGGTTCAGCTTTGCCGGTGACGATTATTGTGGTGGCGACCAGCATGGGCGGCGGCCTGCCTGCTGGCTTGTTTTGCTCTTCAGCTATGGCGATGCCACCGAGCAGTGCCAGGCTCAGTGCTGCCAGAATGATACAGGTTAGGTTACGCATTAGTTATACTCCCGATTCCGCGCAGGGGAAATTGTGTGATATGATGAACAGTATTCAAACAGGAACAGCCTCGCCTTTTTCCAAGAGGGATAGGCAGGCTGAAAGTCTAAAGGGTGGTTTCGTTTTCCTCAGGTCTGGGGTTAAAAGGTGAATTCCTGGCCTTTCTCAGGTTTGTTGTCAGAGCCGCTTTCACTGCCGGACGCGGGAGCGTCATTCGGTATGGTTTCACTGTCAGCACCGAAAGGCTGGTTAATATTGACAGACTGGTTATCGTCACCGAGTGCAATGCTCTCAGCAGGTTTCTCGGCGAGACCCTCTTCTTCTTCGAGAAAGTCGAAGCCAAAATCGACAGTACCATCTGCAGGTTGGTCCAATTCTTCGTTGCCTTCATCAACGACAGGTTCTGGTTCTGATACCGTTATCTTTCCTGGAGAGTAGAAGCCGTTTAAGTTGAATTTTGCTTTGTGTTCGGTCAGGTCCTGGCCGCACTTTTTGCAGCTGTTCAGATGGTCAAAGCTGTGGTAACTGCATTTGGGGCACTTCATAGGTTCTCCTCATGCTGGTTCAGGTCGTTGTCGACAGGAGATGTCTGCCAATCACCATAAAGATACTGCAAGACGGGGGTCGCTGCCAAGCCTGCAGTTTCTGTCCGTAGGATTCGTGGGCCAAGATGTACGGCTAGAAAACCTGCTGCAACTATGGCACTGATTTCTTGGGTTGAAAAACCGCCTTCCGGGCCGATGAGAAGCCTGATACCTGTGGGGTGCTCTTTCGGCAGAACCTCTGCGAGGGCCACTGAACCAGCTTCCCAGAGGACCAGTTTGAGGTCGCTGGTGGATTCGTCGAGTGTCGCTTGCAGCTTTTGTAGTGGTTTTACCTCCGGCAGAAAAGTGCGACGACTCTGACGGGCGGCTTCACTGACAATTCGTTGCCAGCGTTGTGCGCGTTTATTTAAGCGTGCTGTGTTCAGGTTCGGGACGGCATGCTCAGTCTCTATCGGCTGAAAACAGCTCACGCCCAGTTCTGTACCTTTCTGTAAAACCAGGTCAAACTTATCTCCTTTTGGCAGCGCCTGCATCAGGGTGATCGGCAGGGTCGCGTTGGTTTCCTGCCAGCGGCGTAACACTCTGGTTGTTGCCTGTTCTGATTGCAGTTGCTCAAGCTGGGCCTGGCAGCAGTAGCCCCGGCCGTCCAGCAGCAGAATAATGGCTCCAGGCTTGACCCGCAGGACCTTGCGCAGATGGTGATAAGGTTCGCCGGCGATAACGACCTGGTCAGTATGCAGGCTTGCAGCAGGAACAAAAAATCGCAAAGGGTCACTCATTATGCACTCTCAGTCAGTCTTGATATGGCGCTGGTAGACGATACAGGTCCACTCTTCACGGTGGCTTGTGGTGAGCAGTGTCAGTGGGAAATCAGCAAAGCCGTCTACAACCTGCTGCTCCTGTTCAATTAGAATCCCTGAAAGAACCAGGCAGCCTTGGGTTGCGAGGCGGTCCACAAGCTGGTCTGCCAGGCGAATATTCTCTGTAGCCAGAATGTTAGCCAGCACCAGGTCATATTGACCAGGGATCTCATCAAGGGGGTGGTCGGTAATTGTTATCTGCTGGGTGAGTTGATTCTTTAGAACGTTTTCGGTAGCAACCTTACAGGCCTCACTGTCGATATCGCAGGCCATCACTTCTGTGGCACCGAGTGCAGCGCCAGCCATGGCGAGAATCCCGGAGCCGGTACCGACATCCAGAATCTGCTGCGGCGGAGAAGAACTCTCGAAGAGGTTGGCCAGTGCCTCCAGGCAGAGACCGGTAGTGGCGTGAGTGCCTGTACCAAAGGCTTGCCCAGGATCAAGCGTGAGCACGACTTCGCCGCCTGATGTTGGCCAGTCTATCCATGAAGGGTGGATGACAAGGCGGTTGCCGACTTTGAAAGGGGGAAAGTGCTGCTGCCAGTCACTTGCCCAGTCGTGGTCAGCCAACTGTCGATAATCCAGGCGGGTTTCGGCCAATTCCGGATAGATGCCAGAGAGTTTGGCCAGGGTCTGTTGCACGGCCAGGCAGAGGTTCTCTGCGTTTTCCGGGTAGATGAAATAAGCTTTCAGAACCGGATCGTTAGCGAGAGACTCAGGTGCTGGCACGATAAAAGTATCCAGAGATTTTTCCGCTGCAGTGATTCCTGTGCAACCCAGATCCATCAAGGCTTGAGAGACCAGATCGACTGCCTGATCAGGTACAGCAAGGGACATTTCCAGCCATTTGTTTGTCATGGATGTTGTTTAACGGAGTTTATGGGCCATTGCAATAGAAATTCTTGACCTACGGAGGCGGGCTCTGAAATAATAGCTTATAGGTCTAATGAGAACAATGATCTATGTCTAAAGAAATAACACATAAGGGTTTGTGTTGAATTGTTGGAAGTTGCTGATTTATCATTATAAAACCGCTAGAATAAGCCTTTTGGTGTTTTCTTTTTCATTAGAGTCTGTTAGACTTTACCGACATTTTCATGAGGATCAGTAATGCCGACGGCCCAAGCAATTTACCTGCTTTCTGATGCAACTGGTGAGACCGCCGAAAAAATGGTCATGGCTGCTCTGGCCCAGTTCCGAGACAAGCCGGTCCGGTTGAAGCGTATTAACAACGTTCTCACCAAGAACCTGGTCTATGAGGCCCTGGATGAAGCTCTTAGTAATCGCGGTCTCGTTGTTTATACCATTGTCAATCGCGATCTTGCCCAACTGGTTCATGATGAGTGTGAAGGTCTGGGTCTGATTAATATCGATTTGCTGACGCCTCTGTTGATGAAGGTTGCTCAATGCGTTGGCCTTTCACCAAAAGAAACCCCCGGGTTGCTGCATGGGATCGACGAGGCCTATTTTCGTCGGATTGAGGCGATTGAATTTACCGTCAAACACGACGATGGCCAGGAACCACGCAATCTCCACCTGGCAGATATAGTCCTGGTCGGGATTTCGCGAACAAGTAAAACGCCTCTCTCCATCTATCTGGCACATAGAGGCTGGAAGGTTGCCAATGTACCCCTGGTCAAGGGTATTGACCTGCCGTCACAACTTTTTGATGTTGATCCGAAGAGGATTGCGGCGCTCATAATAGATCCACAGCGATTGGTTGAGGTGCGTGCGGCGCGTTTACGCAACCTGGGGCAAGATACCAGGGCCGCTTACGCCGATTATGAGGAAATTGAAGAAGAGCTGAAGTATGCCAAGAAGTTTTTCAGAGGTCATGGCTGGGTGATGATCGACGTCTCCAGCAAAGCAGTAGAAGAAACTGCTAATGAGGTTCTGGTTCTTTTGGGGTTGAAATAGCCGGTCTGCTGATATCGGGCCTATTGGTGTTAGCGGCTTAATTTGATAATAAACTTTGTTGATCAGGAAATATAACGCGAAATTTAAAGGAGAAATCATCATGCGCATTCTTGTGGTGGAAGACGAAAAAAAAGTTGCCAGTTTTATCCAACGTGGCCTGGAAGGCGAGGGGTTCGATGTTGATGTTGCTAACGATGGTGAGTCGGGCGTCGAGCTTGGCTTGCAAAACAACTATGATCTGATTCTCATGGACATAATGCTGCCGAAGATGGATGGTTTGTCAGCAATCAAAGCTTTGAGAGAGAAGGATGTGGCTGCTCCAGTTCTTTGTTTGACGGCCAAGGATACGGTTGAAGATATTGTGGCCGGGCTCGACTCTGGCAGTGACGATTATCTGACCAAGCCGTTTGCATTCTCGGAGCTGCTGGCGCGAGTACGGGCTCTGGCACGTCGTGGGACCCACGAGCGGGGAGCGGAAATTACCTATGCGGATTTACGCCTCGATCCGGTGGCACACAAGATCTGGCGCGGAGACAAGGAGATTGACCTGACCGCCAAGGAATATGCTCTGCTGGAGTTTTTCATGCGCAACCCGGAGACGACCCTGACACGAACCATGATCGCCGAGCATGTCTGGGATTATAACTTCGATTCGTTCACTAATATCATCGATGTTTATGTCAACTATTTGCGCAAGAAAGTTGATCGTGACTTCTCCAAGAAGTTGATTCATACCGTACGTGGAATCGGCTACGTCCTTAAGGAGGGGTAGGTTTGGTCGTTTCGCCATTACATTCGATCAGAGTCCGCATGACCTTCTGGTACGCAATGACACTGGCTGTCATCCTGGCAGTCAGTGCTCTTTTTTCGTACAACTACTTTTCTCATAGTTTGAGTAAACAGGTGGATCGTCAGGTCAGGGAAATTGCCCGGACTCTTGATCAGCACCGTGGCGAAATTCTCCAGGAATCTTCTTCTCCCACAAGCTGTGAAGCTCTGCAAACATTGAGTCACAGTAATAATTGGGGAGCTTATTTAGCCTTGCGAGATGCCAGCCTGCGACAAGTCTGTATCTCCGATAACCTGCTGCAAGATGAGCTTCCGTTCGGGCCAGTTGCACGCCAGCAAGTGCGCTGGCTGAATGAACATCTGGAAACAGTTAGTCTGGAAGATGGTGGGCGTCTGCGCTTGCTTTCCTATCCGCTGGTTCAGAATGGTCACCTGTTGGGTGTTGTCCAGGTGGGCCAGGCCCTCGGCCCTCTGCAAGAGACCGTTGAGGAATTGCGCCTGATCTACCTGGTGGTTGGCCCATTTGCCATTTTCTGGTTGTGTCTCGGCTGCTGGCTCTTGGCTGAACGTACTATTGCACCGGTGATCGAAATTGCCGATGCTGCCCAGAGGATCAATGCAGACAATCTCTCAAGTCGCCTGCCTCTAGGTAATCACAAGGATGAACTCGCGCAGATGACAGCTTGTCTGAACCAGATGCTTGATCGTCTGGACAAATCGTTTCGTCGTGTCCGGCAGTTCTCTGGTGATGCGTCCCATGAACTGCGTACGCCGCTCACCATTCTGCGCGGTGAAACGGAAGTGACTCTGCGCTGGGCCAAGACCCCGGATGAATTCCGTGACATGCTGCGTTCCAACATGGAAGAAATCGATCGCATGGAACGGATTATTGAAAGCCTGTTGACCCTGACTAAGAGTGAAATCGGCGAGCTGACTCTGGAGATGAAAGAACTCAGCCTGAGCGATCTGGTGCAGGAACTTTACCTGCAGAGCTGTATCCTTTGCGAGACGAAAAAAATTGAAGTAGACCTGCTTCTCGAAGTCGATGAAGAGATTCGTATCCGCGGTGATGATCTGCGCCTACGTCAGATGTTCCTCAACCTGATTTCCAACGGTATCAAGTATACGCCTGAAAATGGTCATCTTAAGATTGTCCTGGCGATGGACAATGGCTTTGCACGTGTCGATATTGATGACTCCGGCATTGGTATGCCCGCCGAACACCTTCCCCGCATCTTTGATCGTTTTTACCGGGTTGATAAGGCACGCAACCGCATGGATGGTGGTACCGGCCTCGGTCTGGCAATCGTCAAGTGGATTGTCGAGGCTCACGGTGGTGGCATCTCAGTAACATCCGAAGTTGGCAGGGGGAGCTCCTTCTCAGTGCGCCTGCCGATCGATGGCCCGAAAGAGAGCAAGCACCCCATAACGACCATTCTGGGGTAAGTTGACAAGGGTAAAAATCAGGTCACTATTCAGCACGATATAAAAGCTGTCATCCCCGAATGATTTTATCGGGGATCCATGCTTTAAGGTCTGGATTCCCGATTACACCCTCGGGAATGACGATCTTTAATTGAAAGCTTATTTTTGTCAGATACGGACACGGCCTCATGCGAGAGGCCTTTTGTGCGTCTTTGAGATGAGGATTTATGGAAAAACTATTTAAAGGTGTGGCCAAATTCCGTCAGGATGATTTCGAGGCGCATAAGGACCTTTTTCAGAAGTTAGGTCGAACACAGAAACCTCATACCCTCTTTATCGGCTGTGCCGATTCCCGGGTTGTTCCGGAGCTGATTACCCATACCATGCCCGGAGAGCTTTTCACCGTTCGTAATGTCGCCAATATTGTTCCACCTTACCACAAGACTGAGGACTTTGCCGGAACCACTTCTTCAATTGAGTACTCCGTGCTGGCGCTTGGAGTCGAAAACATTGTAATTTGCGGGCATTCCAACTGTGGCGGTTGTGCGGCTATGAACCAGCCGCCCGAAGAGTTGGCTCATCTTCCTAATGTGCGACGTTGGCTGGAGATCTCCAAAGAGGTTCGGGGCCGAGTTGATCGACAGATGGATGTTGAATCTCCGGAGAAGCGCGAATGGCTGACCGAACAGATCAATATCCTGGTGCAGATGCGCAACCTGCTGACTTACCCATATATCCGGGAACGTTATCAGCAGGGACGTTTGAATATCTATGGCTGGTATTATATTATTGAGACGGGGGAAGTCTTTAACTTCAACGATCAGACTGAAGCTTTCGAGCTGGTGAATGAACTCAAAAAAAAGTAAAACTAGACCTGCTCCGGTTCACCCTCGCCACTCCAGGCCGAATCCCACTTGCGCAAAATGCGTCCTCTGTGATAAAAAAATAGTCATAATTTAATAATAAATTCAATTTTCCCGAAGGTGTAAGCGCATGAAACTACAAGTTCTTCCTCTTGAAACCCGCAAGCCGCATGTTGAAGATGAATCACAGTTGAGCTTCGGCAAAGAGTTTACTGACCGGATGTTTGTTATGAATTACAAAGCCGGTCAGGGCTGGTACGATGCCCGTATCCAGCCGCATCAACCCTTCTCGCTTGATCCTGCGGCGATGGTTTTGCACTACGCCCAGGAGATATTTGAAGGCCTTAAAGCTTTTCGGCGACCAGACGGACAAATTGCTCTGTTTCGACCGAGGGATAATTTTCGGCGTTTCAATCACAGTGCCAGGCGTATGTGTATGCCCGAAGTTGATGAAGCTTTTATGGTGAAAGCCTTGAAAGAGTTGGTTCGGCTTGAGTCTGATTGGGTGCCGCGCAGCGAGGGAACCAGCCTATATATTCGGCCAGCCATGATCGCTTCTGAGCCTATGCTTGGTGTGCGTCCTGCTGAGGAATACCTCTGCTATATTATCGCCTGTCCGGTGGGTGCTTATTACAAGGGAGGCCTGGCTCCGGTTAAAATCTGGATCTCCGATCACTATGTGCGGGCTGCTGATGGTGGTACCGGAGAAGTCAAAACCGGTGGCAACTATGCCGCAAGCTTGTACGCAGCGCGTGAGGCAGAAGAGAAGGGTTATGATCAGGTTCTCTGGCTGGATGCCAAAGAGAAGAAGTATGTTGAGGAAGTTGGTAGCATGAACCTTTGCTTTGTCTGCGACGGCAAATTGGTGACCTCGCCGCTGCACGGTACAATTCTGGATGGTATTACCCGACGGTCGGTTCTTGAGCTGGCGCGCTACAATGGTATGGCTGTTGAGGAGCGGGCTCTGTCAGTAGATGAAATATTTGCCGGGGTAGAGTCCGGAAGTATCACAGAAGCTTTTGGTACCGGCACGGCCGTGGTGATCTCACCCGTTGGTCAATTTACTTACCGGGATCGCACGGTGGTCATCGGGGACGGTAAAACAACCGGTAAGGTGACGCAGGGGCTGTATGACACCCTGACGGGGATTCAGTATGGTCACTTGCCTGATCCTCATGGATGGGTTGATCTGCTCTGATTGACTGCCTCCTGCCGCAATTGATCGGAACGCCCCCTGTTTATTATGCAGGAGGCGTTTTGTGTTAAAGGTTAACTCGCTCTGAGTAGATATCTGCTTTGTATGGTCTTTTGTTCTCCGGTCAGCATCCTCCCCAGTCATAGCACCATGATTATGCTTCTGCTTTATTGTAAGTAATTTCAGCTATTTACATTTATAGCTTGGCTGTTATCTCTGTTTTGACGAGATATGGCATGCCGCTTGCTTTTTTAAGTGCGCCCGCGTGTTCTTTATCTAATGTGTATAGCTATGTAACTGATTTTCAGGAGGTGTCTCATGTGCCGAATTGGCGCAATTAAAAGTTTTAACTATGTTCACCCCAGCCAGGCTTTGAAGCTGATGGAGTCTCAGCAGAAAGGGCATGACAACTCTGGTTTCGCCATGGTCATGCACGACCTTGGCGGACTTTTCGAAAGTTACAAGCACCTGCCGACACTCTCCATGGCCTGTACTGATGAAGGACTGAAGCTCGCCGAAGATATGCTGCGCGAAGCAGGTTTTCAGCGCGTCATGCAGTGGGTTCCGGAAACTGATCCGCAACCAGGTCTGGATATTCACGCCATGCCGAACTATGTCTTTGAGACCTTCGACTACCCTCGTTATTTCCGTAATGGTGATCAGAAGGAAAAAGAGGATTTACTCCTTGATACACGTCTGAAGTTGCGCAAAGCACTTGAAGGGAATGAGCTGGGTTTTGTCTATTCCTTCTGGCCTGACGTGGTCACCCTCAAGGAGATCGGTGATCCGCGTGATATCGGTACCTACTTCAAGCTCTGGACTCCTGATGACAAGTTCACCGCCAAGGTGATCACTGCTCAGTGTCGTCAGAACACCAACTATGACATCGTTCGTTATGCTGCCCATCCCTTCTTCATGCAGGGCTATACGGTCCTGGCTAACGGCGAGAACACCTTTTACCTGAAAAACGTCGAAGCTCAACGCAAGCTGCATCGTGGTTACATCGGTTTTGAATCTGATTCCCAATGCTTCCTTTACACATTGCACTATGTGCATCGCGAGTTGCGCTGGCCGCTGCGCTATTACAAACATGTGGTCACGCCGCTTCCCTTCTATGATATCGAGCGGCGTGAGGACAAGGAGCAGCTGTTGGCATTGCGCCAGTCGCTGGCGCATCTGGAGATCAACGGTCCCAATACAATCATCGGCGTACTGCCTGACTTCAGCATGTTTACCTGTTGCGATGCCAAAAAGTTACGTCCAGTGGTGATAGGTCGCACTGATGACACGGTGGTTATCTCCTCTGAGGTGTGCGGCATCAACGATATCCTGCCTGATCGTGACTGGGAGGCTGACATCTATCCTCACGAGCGTGAGATCGTGGCGATCGACAACGATCTGGAGGTGCAGCGATGGAGGCAATGAAAGTCCAGCATGTCACACCGAATGACATGCCCTGGAAGATCAAATATGATGCCAGCCGCTGCACGCTATGCGGTTCCTGTGTCTCGGCATGTTCCTTCCGTGCCATTGAAGCCAAGGTTGAGCGCCGCCGCATGGTCTTCTCCGAAGGGGAACTGCCAGATCCGCAGCAGCGCTTCTCGGCTGTACCGGTTATCCGTCAGGTTAAAGATGTACAACATTATTGCCGTGGTTGTGGTATATGCGAAAAAGTTTGTCCTAATGATGCTATCGCTCCGCATCGCAATCCCGATACTCGTCACCCGATCATCACTCGTTGTCTCGGTGGAGATTCAATCAAGCGTGGCGGTCGCAAGAACCTTGAATCGACGGTACGGACCCTCGACAAAATACGTGTTGGTCGTATCTCGCAGATGACCGACCCGAGTCTTGATGCTCAGCGGCATACCTTCGATATGCTGGCACCTTTCGGCCGCATTCTGCCAGCCAACACCCTGCCATTCAGTATCGATGACAATGATAAGCTACAGGTTGAAGCCGCCATGCCACCGGTGCGCTGGATTTACCCGGTGGTCATCGGCGATATGTCGATCGGTGCGCTCTCCTGGCGGATGTGGGAAGCGGTTGCCATGGCTGTTGCCTACCTCAACGAAGAGTGTGGTATGCCGGTGCGTATGTGTTCCGGCGAGGGTGGCGTGCCAGTACGTCTGCTGAAAAGCAAGTACCTCAAGTACATGATTCTGCAGATTGCCTCCGGGCATTTTGGCTGGAACCGGATCGCCAAGGCGATGCCGTATATGGTCGAAGACCCGGCTGGAATCCTGATCAAAATTGGCCAGGGTGCCAAGCCCGGCGATGGCGGCCTGCTACAGGCTGGCAAGGTTGCCGATCATATCCAGGCGATTCGTGGCGTACCCAAGGCCGACCTGTTGTCTCCGCCTAATCACCAGGGTCTTTACTCCATCGAGGAGAGTGTGCAGAAGATGTTCCTGTCCTTTAACGCGGCCTTCAAGTTTCGCGTGCCGGTGGCGATCAAGGTGGCGGCTTCAGCAACTAGTGTCTCAGTTTTCAATAATCTGGTGCGTGATCCCTACAATATCGTCGGCGGCTTCTTCCTCGATGGCATTGATGGCGGCACCGGTGCCGCGCATGAGGTCTCACTTGATCACACCGGTCATCCGATTGTCTCCAAGCTGCGTGACTGTTACCAGGCCGCTACAGAGCAGGGTCGCCAGGGCCAGATTCCACTTTGGGCTGCGGGTGGTCTCGGCAAAACCGGTGATCTGGCCGCAGATGCCTTCAAAATGATCGCGCTCGGTGCAAACGGCGTTTTTACCGGCAAGTTGATTTTGCAAATGGCCGGTTGTGTCGGCAACGATATGGGGCGCTGTAATGCCTGTAACACCGGCCTTTGTCCGGTGGGCATTACCACCCAGGAACCACCGCTGGTCCACCGCCTTGATGTTGATCGTGTTGCTCAGAACATCGTCAACTACTTCCTGGCCATGGACACAGAATTTAAGAAGCTGATGGCCCCGGTAGGTAACTCGTCGCTACCGGTAGGTCGTTCCGACGCTCTGATTTCAACTGACAAAGCGGTCGCTGAACGGCTGAATATTCAGTACGTCTGTTAAACCCGATACGTGGGACGAAGAAAGGCTTTTGACTTTCGCGCCCCTCGCTCCGTTCTAAGAGGTTTCAATATGGCAGTAAAAATTTCAGGTTATGATGCAAAGCAACGTCGCATCTCCACTCAGGTGCTTCTGCAGCAGATCTATCGGGCGCTGGAGGAGGGTGAGACGGAATTTGTGGTGACGTCTTCAGGACATCATAATATTGGTGGCCCTTTGTGGACGGAAGACGGTCGTCCGCTCAAGTTCCGGGTTAAGAATCCTGGGCAACGTGTCGGTTCTTTTGGTTTGGAAGGCACCGAGATCATTGTCGAGGGTTCGGCTCCTGCGGATGCCGGTTGGCTCAATGCTGGTGCTGAACTGACTATCCTCGGTGATGGTGGTGACACCACCGCGCACTGTGCTGCGAGCGGCAAGATCTTTGTTGCCGGACGCGTCGGCACCCGTTCCGGTTCCCTGATGAAGCACGACCCGGCTTATGACAAACCGGAGTTCTGGATTCTCAAGAATACCGGTTCTTTTTCCTTCGAATTCATGAGCGGCGGCATTGGTGTTATCTGCGGTTATAGTCGTGAAGACCTGCCCTCGGTGCTTGGAGACCGTGCCTGCACAGGCATGGTCGGCGGCACCATCTATGTGCGTGGTCCGGTCTCAGGTCTTTCCGATGAAGTCTGGATGCTTGATCTCGACGATGCTGACAAGCAATTTTTGCATGAAAATATGCCACTCTTCCTCGGCAAAATCGGTCGGCCCCAGCTGGAGAAAGAGCTGACCGATTTCTCGCAGTGGCAGAAGATCGTCGCCAAGAGCTACGAAGAGCGCAACATTCGTTCACGCATGACTATGCGTGAGTTCCGCGATCAGAAGTGGATCGCTGACGGCGGTATCTTCGCCGATATAGTCAAGGACGATTACAGCCATGTGGCCGGACTGGTTAACGCCGGTGATGATCGCATCAAGATTCCACGCTGGCAGGACAAGCGCTTCGGTGCGCCGTGCCAGGTGGCCTGTCCATCAAATATCCCGACTCAGGACCGCATTAACCTGTTGCGCCAGGGCAAGTACGACGAAGCTCTCGAACTGGTGCTCAGGTACTCACCTTTCCCGGCCAGTGTCTGCGGCGAAGTCTGCCCGAATCTATGCATGGATGCTTGCAGTCGTCGTTACATTGATAAGCCGGTCGCTATGAAAGAGCTCGGACGCTTATCGCTCGATGCTGCACCGCCCGCATTGAAGCCTGAAACCGGCAAACAGGTCGCGGTGATTGGCGGTGGCCCCGGTGGTCTGGCCGCAGCCTGGCAACTGCGCCTGCTCGGTCATCAGGTGACTGTCTACGAGGCCGATAATGATATCGGCGGTAAGCTGCGTCAGGTCATCCCGACTGATCGTCTGCCTGCCGACTCGCTCGACTCAGAAATTCAGCGGATCAAGGCTGTCGGTATCAAGGTCAAGAACAATACCAAGGTTAACGCTGAACTGTTCACTACCATTCAGAAAGAGAGCGACGCCGTGGTTATTGCCTCGGGTGCTCACAACCCGGTGGTGATCCCCTTCCCTGGGCATGAACTGATGACCAAGGGCCTCTATTTCCTCAAAGATGTCAACGCTGGCAAAAACCCCAAGGTTGGCAAGCAAGTTATCGTCATCGGTGCCGGTAACGCTGGAATGGACACTTGTCTCGGTGCTTACGCCATGGGGGCCGAGAAGGTCCTGGCGATCGACATACAGCGTCCAGCCGCTTTCAAGCATGAGATTGACAGTGTCAAGGCGCTTGGCGGCGAGATCCGTTGGCCGGTTTTTACCGAGAAGGTTACCGCAGAGGGGCTTTGGACCAAAGATGGTGAGCTGATCGAGGCTGACGAAGTGATTATTGCAATCGGTGAACGCCCGGACCTCTCCTATGTCCCCAGCGAGTGGTTGAATGATCGCGGCATGATGGATGTCGACGCCTGTAATCAGGTGGTCAAGGCTAAGGGTGTGTTCGCTATCGGTGATACGGTTCAGGCTGCTCTGCTTACGCACGCCATCGGTGGTGGTCAGGAAGCTGCCCTGCAGATTGATGATTATCTCGCTGGCAATGAACTCCAGCCGATTATCAAACCGGAGATGATCAACCAGAGTTGTCTTTCCAAGGAGTTGTTCAAACCGCGCAACCGTGGCAAGCTCTGTGTCACCGATGCCAAGGATGAGACTCTGCGCTGCCTCTCTTGCGGCACCTGCCGCGACTGCACCATGTGTCTCGAAGCCTGTCCGGAAGGTGCGATCATCCGGGTTGAAAAAGAAGACGGTACCTTCGAGTATGTCTCTAACGATGAGGATTGTATCGGTTGCAGTGTTTGTGCTGGCATCTGTCCTTGTGGCGTCTGGGCGATGGAAGTTACCGTATAGTAACTGTTCCGCTTTTCCGCGGGCTGTATTGTTTGCAGGTCTGTATGGGGTCGGGATCAAAGGCAGAGCCGATTGTGGCTAAGTCGTTTGTCAAAGGGTTAAAAAGGTCACCTGTTTTTGGGTGGCCTTTTCTTGTTAAGGGTTTGCGATTCTTAAATATCAGGGTCAGTGAGAATCTATATTTCAGTCAATTTTACACTCAGTAAGCAATGCGAGAGGATAAACAGTAAGTTTTGTTTATGTTACAGCTTTGCTCTCATGTAATGAAGGAAACCTTATGAAGGTTTACAAAAAGTCGACTTTACTGTTATCGAAGTATTCATATATGGTTTGTTAAATTGAACCTGAAAAAGATAATTTGACTTTAGAATGTAGATGGCGCAGCAGCGCCCATGTCTTTTCGGGGTTAACTTGTTTGAATGGGGAAGGGGTAATTGGTGATGAAAAAGTTGTTCAGGTCATGGACGGAAAAATTTCGGATTTCAACCTGTGTGGGTGTATTCGCAGCGGTTATGTTGCTGGCACTTGTTCTTCCAGCTGGGGCGCTTTTGCTACCAAGCTTTGCCGGTGGCGACGGAACTGAACTCAACCCCTGGCAAGTTGCCACGGCGGAACAACTCGACATGGTCGGTAACTACCAGGGGGCGGCTTACACTGACAAGTATTTCATCCAGGTTGCCGATATCGATCTTGGGGTTTCCCCTTGGAATGAAGGGGCGGGCTGGGATCCCATCGGTGGCTGGCTCGATAATGTTTCCTTCAGAGGAACCTATGACGGCAACGGCTATACCATCAGTAACCTGACCATCGACACCACGGTCAACGAGACTTATGCCAGTCTGTTTGGCCGGGTTGGGTACTCAGCCGTGCTGAAAAATGTCCGGCTTGAGGATATTTCAATTTCTGGCATAGGTCATCTAGGTGGGCTTACCGGCTCTATTTCAGGCGGGATTATCAGCAACAGCTCTGTCACAGGTACGCTGAGCTTCAAGGGGACCGGCTACCCCTGGTATGGCGGAGGGCTGGCTGGAACCGCGACATCCGACACAGTAATAGAGAGCTCATATGCTGACGTTTCAATCAGCGCAGCAACAGGTTCCGCTAGTAAAATAGGCGGCCTAGTTGGCTGGTGTAACAATCTCACCATCCTCAATTCATATGCGACCGGAGATGTTGACGGTGCGGAAGGCATTGGTGGGTTGGTTGGCGTGGTTAACGGCGCGAACATCGAAAACAGCTATGCGGCTGGCTCGGTCACCGGGTCAACCCTGACTGGCGGCTTATTGGGTGTGGCCTATGGGGTCACATTGACCAACAGCTTCTATGACCAAGACGCCACAGGGCAAGTAGACGATATCGGTAACGGAGAACCGAAAACCACGGCTGAGTTGATGCAGCAGGCAACCTTTACTGACTGGGAGTTCCCAACCGTCTGGAGGATGGCAGAAGGCTCCACTCATCCATATCTCAATTGGCAGACGCTTGACACCATCGATGGCATCTCGGTCGAGGTTTTCAACTTTAATGACGACTCGGTGGCAGGTCACCGGATTATCTTCGGTTTCGACAACGGCGATGAATCAACGTGTGAGAGTACTGTTGCCGACACCATCACCGATGAGGTCGAGGGGGAGCAGCAGATCAGAACCTCCGTTAGTCTGGATGGCAAGGTTCGCGCTGTAGCCATTACCGGAACTAATGGCGAGAGCTGGACCTGGTATGAAATCTATGATGAAGAAGAATCCACTTGGCAGAAGAGAGCTCCCACACTGTCGCAGTACGCCGCTTTCATGTCGAGGAACTACATCCGCATTGAAGAAGGCGACGACGGCGGTCTGCAAATAATCATCAAAACCAAATTAAAAAGCGAACTCCGCTTCTGATAAGGGGATCCATCATGAAAAAAATACATTTATTCCTGGTCTTGACAGTCTTTGCCGCAGCGGTCTTAGTCGGAGGCTGTAGCAGCGACAGCAGCAGTGGTGGCAACAGCAGCAGTTCCATTCCAATGGAGATCGGCATTGAATACCTCGTATCGTCTGGAGACAGTGTCGTATCAAGCGAGGCCGATCCGGCCCTGCTTTCCGTGCGCCACGTCAGTGAGCCGGAGGCTAGGTACGTCACACTGCTTGAAGGTAGCGCAGTACTCAATACCGATTAGAGCGAGAGGCTGATGACAGGCAATTATAGATAAAAGGTGAAAAGCCACCGGAAAGTATCCTGGTGGCTTTTACTAATACGAACCGGTCTTACCGAAGAAATCAGGGTGAATCTGCGGAGAGTGAACGGCAAAGAAAATAATCAGCCCGGCTACCAGCTAGTTCATAACTGTTTACTCCTACATAATTAGTTGTTGATAGGGCTTTGATTTTTTGGATAGGCGCGGTCCCTTAAAAAGCAATTTCCTGTTAGCGATGAGGTCACGAACTTCTCGAAAGACTTTCTTCCAGCTCTGAAATTATCGTTTTGGTGTTCTCTGGATGCTGAAGAGAAGAGCGACGTTCCCATTGGTCCCAACTGCCAAGGAGTCGCTCATATGGGTCTGAACATCCTCGGGAGTAAAATGCCGTAGTTTCCGAAGAATGCCTGCGGACGACTTCGGTAAGCTGCCGGTACAGTTCGTCGCGTCGCTCCAGTGATTCGACATGGAACATAATGGCATAGCTGGTTCGTCCCCGCCCCGTACCGATCTTTCCGTAAACATAGGTGTTGGGATAGGTTTCGCTGTAGTGACAGAGAAGCTCCAACCCTTCATCATAGCTATCAACCACAGCGACAACCTTCCAACAGTCCCAAGCCTCCTTCAGGTAAATATGGTTGCAGCCGTTGCGCAACTGCTCCAGCAACCCGTTCAAACAGGGAACACAACGGTCGAAAACCCTCGATTTTGTTATCTCCAATATGGGGCTTGTCTCAAAGCTGGTCCAGCCCTCTTTGGAGGTTCGCCTACTGAAGTAGATGGTCATCATGAATGCTTCCTTAAAAACGGGCACTTAAAGCCAAATATCCTGAAACGTTGAATTTGCAAATCTCGCAAAAGATTAGACACAAGCCAAGTTAGATCTGACGGACTTGGTCATGTAACCCACACATACTTTTGATTAACCTGTAGCACTTTTTGTTACAAGGTCCCCTATCTCTTCCTGGAGGGGGTTCTGAAAGTTGTCTTGGAGAGGCACTGGTGTCGAAATGGAGGGGCGAGACTTATGGCAACCCCTGCCATTTAAGAAAGGACCCAAAAAGGTGGTTTCGGTCCAGGGGCCTGTGTCGATCAATTAAGTGGATAAGCTTTCCCAATTCAGGCATGTTGTAGGGAAAGCGTATCTTGAAGAGCGGCATCCTCAATCATCTGTAATTGGCAGTGTGAAGAAGACCTTGCTACCTTCACCGAGTAAGCTCTCGACCAATATGACGCCCCCATGATCTTCGATTATTTGCCTTACTATGCTCATTCCCAGGCCGAGGCCACTGACTGCCGTATCAGATGTGTCAACACGATAGAACTTATCAAAAACACGAGCGATCTGATCCTTCGTCATGCCAATGCCTTGATCAATAATCCCTACCTTACAGTGCTGACCTTCCCGGCTGATAACAATTGCAATGCTGCTCCCTTGTGGTGAGTACTTTATGGCGTTGCTCAGCAAGTTATCAATGACCTGTCTTATACGGTGCACGTCAATCATTATGACCTGAGGTGCCTCTGGTTTAAGCTCTACAGTAATTTTACGTTTGGTTCTTAGCGCAAAATGGTCAGCTACTTTATTCAGTAAGGTGACTATTGAGGTCGCTTCCCTTTCAAGAGGAAGCTTTTGTCCTGATTCTATGCGACTAACATCAAGTATGTCATCGACGATTCTGGAAAGGCGTTCACAGTTGTCATAGATTTCATGACAAAAATCCTGTCTTTGCTCTTCATTGAAAGAAACGGAGAGTTCACAATCTGAAAGTAGTTCGGTATAACCCATGATGCCGGTAATTGGTGTACGTAGTTCATGAGCCGCTGTCGATATGAACTCGCTCTTCATTTTGTTCATCTCGATCAATGCGCGTTCCGCCTCCTTTTCCGTGGTGATGTCACGAATGACAATCAGGATGAAGGGGGCAACGCTGATTCTTATGGTGCGCGCCGAAAGCAGACCGGTTCTGACTTGATCACCTGTGACCAGAAAATCTGCCTCATAATTATTGATCTCACCATGGCTGCGTATTTGGTTGCAAAAAAACTCGTGGAGACCCTTGTCAACCCAAAGGCCGAGTTCATCTGAATTGTAGCCGATGGCTTCGAGCCGGGGAATGCCCGTTGCAGTTTCGAACGCTTTATTCACATCAATGATCACACCTGCTTCAGGTTCTGTAAGGATGGCTGGGTCCGGGTTAATCTCGAAAATCTCTCGGAAGCGTTCCTCGCTCTCTCTGAGCTTCTGATCCCTATGCTTACGTCTTGAGAGATCTCGCCAGATTGTGTGTAACTGTTTGATTCCTTCAGTGTTGATGGCGGTAAGAGCGACCTCCACGAGCAGAATTGAACCATCCTTCCTGAGGTGCTCCCACTCAAACAGTTGGGCCCCCTTTTCCTCAGCCAGTCGGATTATTTCAGTGGCTTTGTCAAATGACGAGTAGCCGTCCGGTTGAAACTCTGGAGAAAGCTTAAATGGTGGCGTATTAAGAAACTCTTCTTTCCTGTCATAGCCAAGTATCGTGACCGCAGCTGAATTGCAATTTATGAACTCACCATTTTCGATAATGAGCATAGGGTAGACTGAATTTTCAAAAAAGGAGTGGTATGCCAGGTCATCTTTATGCACTAAATTAACCCTCGTAGAGCAGTCCTAGTATCTCAACCGGTGAGAAAATAACGATAAACTGCACCTCTATGCTTAGCCTTAAATACTCAGAATGTCACTTTATCATATCATTATATTGCCATATTCCAAAACCAACATTACCGTGTAGTTGATAGGTTTACTGTGCCATGTGGAAAAGTTGGCTTGGTGTTCTTGAGCTGTGTAGTGGGGAATCAGGGAGGTTCCAAGGCCGACCACTCTAATACCGCCTCTTTTTAAAAATGTCTTTATTGTGTTCTGTACCATGAATCCAAAAACGACACAGGGAATAGTGCCCCTGCGGCGTTTTCGATCTGTGTAAACTAAAAAATCAGCCTTTTGCAATGAGCTTTTTCAGATCGTCACTATCTGTTTTTACCAGACCTTTAACTCGCTCAGCATTGACACGGGCGACAATAATCTGACCGACCTCAGTCTGGATGTCATCATACAGTTTCAGGCCAAGCATGCCCTTGGCCTGACGCTGATTGTCCTCTGTGGGGTCTTGAAAGGTGAATCGATAAGCCGCAGCTTGCGTTGCAAGCGGGCCAGGGCGAGCATACCGTCTTCTTTGAGGGCGGTGGCGCATCTTGTCTTCGCTCATGCCGGTGCTGTCCCAGTTGAACGAAGGTGACAGGTTATAGGCCAGCATCTTGCCGGGGTAGACGGCGTGGATGGCGTCGGCGAAGATCTTGGCATCAGGCAGATCTGCGGTCTTGGTCTCCATCCAGATGATGTCGGCAAAGGGGGCCACAGCGAGAGATTTGGCGATGGCGTAGGGAATACCGCCTCTGACCTGATAATAGCCCTCGGGGGTGCGGGCAATATCGCAGTTCCATATAATACTGAAGCCCATGCTGCGAGCTTGCTCACGTGCTTCGACGAAGGACGAGTTTTCAACAAAGGCATGCCATTCCTCAATGGTCATCGGTAATTCCGTGCCTTCGTCGATGTGGAAAGCCATGACATCGGCCACGGCCACGCCATAGGTTTTCAGACTGGCTTCCATCTGCCACAATTCCAGTAGACGAGTGGCGGCGTGATCGAGAGCTGCGTTGATGTCGGCGGTGCTTCTACTCAGCATGGTCTTGATGGTCGTATCGATTTCTGTGGACAGGCCGGTTTTGTCGAGCCACTTATCGGCTTCGGCATAGGCTGCATCCGAAATGCGATACATCAGGTGGCCGTTGATCTCGATAATGCCCTTGCTGTTGAACTGGCGCATGATTGCCAGGAAGGCAGTTTTGTAATTGGGGATATTGGTGTTGGTCGCTCCCAGGATGAAGTGGTGATCGCGACGGACAGCACCAGCCTTGGCTTTTTTCATGCTGGCGGCGACGCCTGCTGTCGAGCCGACCGGGATATTCGGTTCCATGCCACCTTGCCAAAGAGCATAGTTGCCGTTGGCATCCGGGGTATTGACGGCCCGACGGACGCGGTCTTCGTAATTGCGTATGTAACCATAGGTCATGACGATTGATTCAATGTTGGGATTGATGAAATCCTGGTCCCAGCAGTTGGCATCGGAGACGCTGTTGATATAGCCGCCAGCGGCCGGTATTGAAACCAACGAAATGCAACCCTAAGGCAGCACGGATTTCCATTAACTGGAAGGTTTGCTCAAGCTGTTCCACCAGTACGTAGACCTTGATAGTGCCTTCATCAAGCCCAAGATGGCCCTCAAGTGCGGTCATCATCCTGTTCCAGAACCCGGCCTCCTCGGCGGTCTGGATTTTCGGCAGGTAGAGGACGATGGATGAACCGGCCTCAAGCAGGGTTTTATGGTTATTGACTACATAAAGAGTCATGTCGACGATCGAGGCCGATAGCGACTCGCCATTCAGGCGAATGTGACGATCATCAAGATGCAGGCCGCGTGCTCGGAAAATCTTGGTGGTGAAATCGAGTTGGGCGCGCCAGTTTATGACGATCGCACGGCCGAAGAAATCACGGGCCCAGTTATTCATCTCCCTGGCAACCTGTTCGGCAACATCCAGAAAGAGTGGGTCGCGGGCGATGGCGAGTTTGAGGCTGACCTGATTGTCGAGCGACATGGTGGTGACCTGACCGAGAGCGTCTTCACCGTCGAACATCCAGCCGTCGGCTCCGGAGAGCAGGGCATAGGCGACATTGCGCAGATTTGCTTTGACAGGGGAGTTTGGCTTGGCGGCTGGGCCGGTGCCTTGCAGCCATTGGCGTTGCAGATCGTGGGGTATGACTGCGCCGACGAACTTGCCATCGCGGGCATCCTGAACTTTGATGCCTGTATCCTTGATCTCGACTTCGGGATCGAGGAAGGTGATTGGGGTGCGTGATTTGATGCGTGCCAAACGGCGCTGGGTACGCTCATTTATGAGGCGCTTCTGCTCTGCGTTGTACTGCGCCATGAAACTAAGTGTGGTAAGCACTTCAGGTGTATAAACAGAAGAATACTTATCTGCGAGATCGTCGCGAATCTGCAACATCATGCCTTCTTTGCTTGTTGCTGATTGTCTGATAAAATCTAATTATGACTATTTTGGTCGGTTGATGCATTTTTACCTTGCATGTCAACATCTTTTTTTACATATATGACTTTTTTGCTTTGTAAGCTTGTCTTTCAGAATATCGTAAATTTGGGTAGAAGAAAGAGGGGCGGGAGCGTCAATACAAAAAAAGTTTTGCGCGTGACAAAAATTATACTCTGTTGTAGAAGTGTGAAGGACCTTTTGTCGAGCAATTTCCCGGGGAACCGCCAGTTGGCTGCTCCCCGGCTTTTTTGAGGGGAAACATGATTCATCTGACCAATATCACCCGCCAGCACGCTAACAACATTCTGTTTCAAAACGCCAGTTTTCAGATTACCGTCGGTAGCCGTAGTGGTCTGGTTGGAGCAAACGGGTCAGGTAAGTCAACCATCTTCCGGCTGATCACCGGCGAGGAACAGCTCGACGGCGGTGAGATCAGCTGTAGCAAGAAGACCGTGATCGGCTACTTCTCTCAGGATGTCGGCGAGATGACAGGGCGCTCGGCGCTGGCCGAGGTCATGGCGGCCTCTGCTCGCACCATGCAGCTTGGCGAAGATATCAAAACCATGGAATCGGCAATGTGCGAACCGATGGCTGATGACGCTCTGGCGACGCTGTTGGAAAAGTACGGTGAAGCTCAGGAGGAGTTTGAACATCGTGGCGGCTACGATCTGGAGAGTCGTGCTCAAGCTGTGTTGACCGGTCTCGGCATCGGTCCGCAAGATTACCTCCGGCCTGTGGAGAGTTTCAGCGGTGGCTGGAAGATGCGTATCGCTTTGGCAAAGATATTGACCATCAACCCTGATGTACTGCTCCTCGATGAGCCGACCAACCACCTTGATGTCGAATCAATCGTTTGGCTGGAAGACTGGTTGTCAACCGAATTCAAAGGTGCTGTACTGATGACCAGCCATGACCGTGAGTTCATGAACCGTCTGGTCGGCCGTATCATTGAGGTTGGCAATGGCACCATTACCACCTACGGCGGTAACTATGATTTTTATCTGCGCGAGCGTGAAGTTCGTCGCGAACAGCTGTTCGCCAGCCATCGTCGGCAGCAGGAGATGCTCTCCAAAGAGGAAGATTTCATCGCTCGTTTTGCCGCCAGGGCGTCCCATGCCGCCCAGGTGCAGTCGCGGATCAAGAAGTTGGAGAAGATCGAGCGGATCGAAATCCCGGCGGAACAGAAGGTCATCAAATTTGAGTTTCCCGAACCACCACGTTCCGGTGATGATGCTGCCAGGATTGATAACCTGGCCAAGGTCTGGCCGGTTGAAGATGGTGAGGACAAATCGGTTTTTGGCGGCGTTTCCGGATTGATTCGGCGTGGCGAAAAGATTGCAGTAGTCGGAGTGAATGGCGCGGGCAAATCAACTTTTCTCAAATGCCTGGCCCAGCAGACCGAACCGACCTCTGGTAGTGTGACCATCGGTGCCAGTGTCAACCTGGGATACTTCAGCCAACATTCGATGGATCTGCTCGATCCGAAAAAGACGGTCTTCAATACAGTTCAGGATGTGATGCCAATGGCCTCAATTGGCGTGGTTCGTAATCTCTGCGCAGCCTTTCTCTTTCAAGGTGATGATGTTGATAAACGCATTGCTCTACTCTCGGGAGGCGAGAAGAGTCGCCTGGTGCTGGCGATGCTGCTGGCCCGGCCGATCAATTTTCTGGTCCTCGACGAGCCGACCAACCATCTTGATATCCAGTCGCGTGAGGTCTTGCTTGAGGCGCTGAAGAATTTTGCTGGTACCGTGGTTCTGGTCAGTCATGACCGGCACTTTCTGCGCTCACTGGTCTCGCGGGTTTTTGCGATTGATCATGGTGAGATGATCCCTTATGAAGGGGATTATGAATATTATTTGCAGAAGAGTGGGCATGATAACTACTGAAAGTTGTGGGAGAGAATGCCAATAAGTCAAGCCTGGTACCTTCCTGTCGTCTCATTAACTTCAAAAATAAGTGATCTTTATAAGTTTTTCTTCATCAGATATAATGCTAAAGCTTGCTTTCTTAAAATTGGGACGATTGCCCAGACTGATAGTGGTGTAATTTGTAAAGCCAATTCCTTCGGTGGGTAAAATAAAGCCCTTATCTATTTTTCCATTCATGTTTTCGTCATGTAAAACACTAACCGCATAGGTTCCTTTAGGTAAGCCATTAAATGTTGTATATGCCGTGGTATCTTGTATCTTTGCAATTTGTTTCTTATAGTATTTTTTATACTGTTTGTCTGGAATAGAGCCGTCTTTGTTGTACAACGCAAACTGAACCATGCCCTTTGAACTTCGTAATCCCTTGACTTTTACCGTTAAAGAAAAAGTCTCGATATCATTGGCGTAAACAAATGATTGAAGCATCAAAAATGCTGCCAGTACAATTATTCTTGTAGTCATTTCCATTAAAGTCCAGGTAGATGCTTTCTAGAGGGTAAAGAATAGTGGGATCAGGAATGCAAAGCTGTAAACTTACCCAACCTCTCCTTCAGTTGAGCCAATTGATTTCATTTCAGGTCGTGAAGGAAAGGTCTAATTGCTCTCCAGAACTTTCTGCATAGCAGGCAAGGCAACGCCAAGTTTAATATCAGCGCCCATCTCGCCCAGTACAGACTCAAGAGCGCTGATACATAGCAAAACATTCTCAGCACGGCTGGAATGCCCCATCAAACCAATCCGCCATACCTTGCCTGCCAGTGCCCCAAGTCCGGCACCGATCTCAAGATTGTACTCGTTGAGCAGGCGGCTGCGGACTGCTGCGTCGTCAACTCCGGCAGGAATGCTGACGGCATTCAATTGCGGCAGACGGTCAGCCTCTTTGACGATAAATGTCAGCCCCATCGCCTCGAGGCCTGCCTTGAGTGCCAGATGGTTGTAATGATGACGATCCCAGGCGCTATCCAGGCCCTCTTCCCGCAGTATCAACAGCGCCTCATGCAATGCATAGAGGGCATTGACTGGAGCCGTGTGATGGTAGGCACGCTTGGCTCCCTCACCCCAATAACCCATGACCAGATTCAGATCCATAAACCAGCTCTGTACCTTGCTTTGACGATTACGGACTTTCTCCAGGGCGCGTTCATTGAAGCTCACCGGGGAGAGACCTGGAGTGCAGGAAAGGCATTTCTGGGAGCCTGAGTAGATGGCGTCAATTTCCCATTCGTCCACTTTTATTGGTGTTCCTCCCAAGGAAGTCACCGTGTCAACAATGGTCAGGCAATCATGTACATGGGCCAGCTTAACCAGGGCCTGCACATCAGACTGTGCCCCGGTGGAGGTTTCAGCGTGAACCATAGCCACGATCCTGGCGTCCGCATGGGTTTTTAGTGTCTCATCAAGTTTTCCTGTGTCGATCGCTTCACCCCAGGCGTCTTCAACCATGACAGGGATTCCACCGTAGCGTTCGACATTCTCTTTCATGCGTCCACCAAAGACGCCATTCTGGCAGACAATTACCTTGTCACCCGGTTCCACCAGATTGACGAAACAGGTTTCCATACCAGCCGATCCGGGCGCCGAGACTGGCATGGTCAGGGCATTTTCAGTCTGAAAGGCGTACTGCAGCAGCTCTTTAAGCTCATCCATCATCTGGATAAAGGCCGGATCCAGATGGCCGATGGTCGGTCGGGAGAGCGCTTCAAGAACGCGTAGGTGAACATCAGAGGGCCCGGGGCCCATCAGGGTGCGAACGGGGGGATTGAAAGAACGAATCAGCATTTGTCTATCCTTTTTGTTTTTGTGTCGGCGAGACTGTCCGACTATAAAGAAATAATACCTGCTTCTATTTGTAGGTCAAGAAGCACCCTGGCTACTTTCCCCGGCCGAAGCAAATTTGCTGTTCTCCAGACGTTTGACTTCTAAAATATTTTGTTGTTCTATAGGCTCTGCTCTGGTATCGGGGTCACACATCGGAGATGTCTATGGTGATATCCTCAGAGAAAATTGTAGAACAATTAACTGGCACGAATAGCCATGCAGGAACCAGGTTGATGAACAGTGCTATTGCAATGGAAATACTGGCAAAACAAACCGATCTGTTCGTCAGGTTGCAACGCGGGGAAAATTTGCCTCCTTTCCCCGCAGGTGTCAAAGGAGCAGATCAACGCTTGCAACAGGTCGGTGAGTGGCTCTGGACCAGTCTCGGCGAACGTGCCGTTTCTACTGAGAAACCTCTGTGTGGCGATTGCATCGTGGCGACTGTTCTCTATGATTCCGGTGGACACACCGCTGTGATCAGAGATCTCGTCGGTGCGTTGCCACGCCCACCCCTTGCTCTTTGGTTGACTATGGCTCATCCTTCTGCTCTGACGATGAAGAGATCGTCGGTTGTACGGGCCGGTATGGTCGGGAAGATTCGTTTTTTCCCTGGGTACAAAGCCCTGGGTTGTGCCCGACAAATGGTTGCGGCTCTTGCTCAGCTGAGACCTGAGAGGTTGTTTCTGCTACATCACCCGGAAGATTGTATAGCAGTTGTCGTGGCGGCAGCAGCACAAGCTATGGGGACGAAAATCGTTCTGCTGCATCATGCCGACCGCACCCCGTCGGCGGGGATTTTTCTTACTGATCTAAGCCTCGTTGATCTGAACTCCCGTTGCGCCGCTTTTACCCATAATAAGCTTGGACTTCACTCAGCGTTGCTGCCGCTCTCCTGCCCGGATCACGGCAAGAGGGATTATCCTTTTTTGTCTGACGGCTCATTGACAACGGCTCTTTCCGGAAGCGCAAAAAAAGTTGCGGCGATCGCCTCTCCCGCCTATCCAGGTCTGGTGACATCTGTCCTGCTGACAACAGGTGGAAGGCATGTTCATATCGGTCCTTTGCCTGCCAGGATGATACGCAACATAAGAGGAGCCTTGCAGCAAAATGGTCTTGACGCAGAGAGCTTCGTCCATGTACCGAAAACCACATCTCTGGAAACAACTCTTCGCCACTATTCCGTTGATCTGATGATTAATACTTACCCTCGCGGTGGGGCAAAGACTGCCGTTGAATCGATGGCGAGTGGTGTACCGATGTTGTGGAATTCCCCTGACCCTGATCTTGATGAGATGCGGCTCCAGATGAAATATCCGCAAGCGCCCTTCTGGCGCAATCAGGATGAACTGAAGCAGCTTTTACAAAGCATTGATCGTGAGTGGCTGATGCAACAGAGTACGGCCGCGCGTAGATGGTATGAGCAAAAACATCACCCGAAATTGTGGGCTGACTTTTTCTCTATGAACCAATTTCTCGCAACCGTCGAATGGCCAGATTCTCACCACCTGGAGTTTGAGGCTGCTAAAGAGGTGGCAGAGGAATTGCGGCGACGGCAGAGCCCAATTCGCAGGCAATGGCGTTCGAGGCATAGGTTTCATGCTGCTGAAATTGCCTTTGAAGCTGCACTCTGGACTTTATGGCCTCCGCTTGCCAGCTTGTTGAGGGGGAAACCGTTGAGATATCGTTCCATTCACGTTGGTTGAGAATCTTCAAGCATCGTACGCATAAGTTTCTCCAGGGTAGGGAATACTGGGGCTGATTTGATTCCCTGTCGATGAGCAACCTGCAGTGATTCGATTCCGAAGGAGGGGTTTGCCTCTATCAGAATTGGTCCATCAATGGTCAGGGCAACATCCCATCCGACAAATCGTTCTTGTTCGCAACACTTCTGAGCCTGCCTGCAGAGAGCCCTGACTTCATCCCAGAAAGGCAACTGTGTGCCATTGATTATACTGCCGGTATCCGGATGAACGACAGTTTCTAAAATAACGCCGTTTTTCCGCATGACGGCTTTGCCAAGCCGGCCCGTCTGCAAATCAACGGGTGCAACAATGTTGTCAGCTTGGAAATTGTCAACGATTGATTCCCTACACGGCATTCTGAAAACGGGCCAGAATTCCTCGATACACCCGTCTGTATCGATATAAGTATTGAAGCGGACAGTGGGAAGGCTGCCGTTGCTAAGTCCTGCCAACCCAGGGTGATTTTCTATGCGTGGTTGCAACAGGTAGGGTGTTGCCAGGCTTTTTTTGCCCAGGTAACTGTCAAACTCGCTGGGACAAAGTGATTTCCCCTGTCGGTGGAATGATCCATTTGCATGTCGCCAACTCTCGATGCCGATGCCGCAGGACCCATCGTCCGGTTTACAGAAAATGACGGCGTCGTCCCGGTTGAGATATGCATCGTCAAGACTCTTTTTGATTCCGTCTTCATAGATGGCAAGTATCGGTGGGGTGGGGAGTCGATACTTTGTGCAGAATGAATGGAAGGCTAATTTGTTCCAACACGCTTCATTACGCAACCAGATGTTCAAAAGACCCAACCATTGGAAACATTTCCTTTGCGAAAGGAACTTCCTTCTGAGTTTGCTATCTGTTATCTGATCGAAGCGGAAAAGGTAATATTCACGGGCGCGTAATCCGCACAGAAAGGTTGTCTGCAGAAGACCGAGGATTTGATGGGCCAATGACACCCTTGTTTCGGCACGGAGTTGCTGGGCGGACCTGAAGAATGCCGAGGGAATCTCCAGAATGTTGGTAAGCCAGAAGTACCTGCTGAGAACGATCTGTCGCAACGGAGCTTTTTTGCGGAAGGTTTTTTCAGCCCACCGGGTTTCTTCCATGAAGTAATCCTGTTGATAAGAGAAGCATCTACAAACCTGTAACTTAAAATCGGCGGCAATAATCCTTGTCTGATCTGGGTTGCGTGTCAACTTAAAACATATTGTCTGTATGAGGTTCTTGCAAAACTCCGCAAAGTCCATTTATCGTCATTCCCGCGAAGGCGGGAATCCAGGGGTTTATTGGAGTTGTCAAAAAATGGATCCCCGCATTCGCGAGGATGACGACTTTTGCAAGGGGCTCTGTATGATAAAAAATATACAATTACTGCGTCCAGATTTTGGTTTCAGTTAAAATATTAAAATATTATTGTCATAAATTTTCCGAATAGAATACTATCTAGCGTCAAATGACAATTTCTGATGGTTCAGGGGAAAAGCCATGATTAAAAGCAGTGATTCATTTGTTCTCAACTTTGCACCGACTGGCATGGTTCCGAAACGTAAAGATAATCCGCATGTACCACTTTCACCGAATGAGATTGCTGAGCAGGTTCACGAGGCCGTAGAGCTGGGAATTACGGTTGTGCATTTGCACGTCAGAGACCAGCAAGGGGAGCCGAGCCACGATATCGATCTTTATGGTGAGATTATCAGCAAGATACGCAGCTTCGCGCCAGAGTTGGTGGTCTGTGTCTCTCTGAGCGGTCGCAAACGCCCGGATTTTGAGTCTCGCTCTGGTCCTTTGATCCTGGAGGGTGATTGGAAGCCGGACATGGGTTCCCTGACCCTTTCCTCTCTCAACTTCAGTCGTCAGGCGAGTATGAATGCTCCGGAAATGGTTCAGGGCCTGGCCAAAGCAATGCTGGAGCGTGGCATTGTCCCCGAACTGGAAGCTTTTGACAGCGGTATGATCAATTATGCCACTTACCTGATCAAAAAAGGACTGGTCAAGGCCCCATTCTACTTTAATCTTCTGCTGGGCAACCCGTTCAATGCCCAGGCTGATCCACTCAGCTTTGGAGCCATGTTGGCACTTATGCCTGAACAGAGCCTTTGGGGGGTCGGTGGTATTGGTGGCACCCAGACCGCTTCGGCCATGTTCGGCCTTGCTTCAGGCGGTGGGGTGCGGATGGGCCTGGAAGACAATATCTTCTACAATGCCGACCGATCTCGGTTGGCATCAAATCAAGACCTTTTACAACGTGTACATGTAATGGCAGAGCAGCTAGATCGGCGAGTGATGACACCGGCTGAATTTCGTGTTGCTATGAAGATGGCTCCGGGCAACGGCAGCTATGGCCGTGTCATGGAGACGACTGCAGGGCAGAGTTGAAAAAGATGAAACCTTTCGTTATGTTCGGGGTGCATCCGCTCTTTGGTGACTATGTCGACGCTATTCATGCTGTTGGTGGCTATCTCTCGCGGGTAGTGCTGAACATTCAGGAACCGTCACGTCCGCCGGGGCAAAGATTTCAAGACCGTCTTGAGAAATACCAGAGCTGGTTGCGGACCACCGGTTGCTCGACACAGGTCAAAGTACTCTGGTTGGATGATTATAGTGCTGATCCAGAAGAGACTGCCCTGCTCGGATTTCGTGGCACCAAGGCGCAGCCACTACTTGATCTCGTGAAAGAACGGCATGGTGTGACTTTCCCCCCTCTGGTTCATCGCTCCGCAATGGTCTCACCGATGTCGGAATTGCATGAAGGCGTTTTTGTCGGTGCAGGTTCTGTGATTGCCCCCAACTGTTCCATAGGTTCATTCAGCCTTATCAACCGTGGTACCACTATCGGGCATGATAATCGGCTTGAGTCGCATGTCGTTATAGGTCCGTCGGTACAGACAGCTTCGTCGGTTCACATTAAAACCGGAGCCATTCTTGGCATCGGCTGCACTATCCGGGAGCATCTTGTTCTCGGTGCTGGTTCTTATGTAGCGGCAGGTGCCGTTGTCCTCAAACATGTTGAACCAGGGCATCTGGTTGCCGGTGTTCCGGCCGTCAGCAAAAAAGTGTTGCCCGGTTAGTAGTTTCTTAACGAGCTATCGCAGGCTTTGTTATGGTTGACAGCAGCATGAAATATCAGCTGGTCGCTTATTCAGGTAAATTCCGTCGTGATTGGGACTCCCTTGTGGCCACGGCGCGCAATGGACTTTTCCTTTTTTTTCGTGATTTTCTTGAATATCATGCCGATCGTTTCGATGATGCATCTTTCCTGTTGTATCGTCAGGGTAAGGTTGTCGCGCTGCTGCCAGCTCATATTGTTAGTAACGAGTTACGTTCCCACTATGGGCTTACTTTTGGTGGGTGGGTAGTCGCTCCGGATTGTCGTTATGAGGATATGGAAGTCGGGTTCAATCTTCTCGAGCAGGAAATGCGACAGCTAGACCTCGCTCGCCTGATCTACAGGCCGGTACCTTTCCCCTATCAAAGTGAACCCTGCGGGGATGACCTGTATCTTCTGCAGCAGCGTGGAGCGCGCTGTGAATCGAGTATTCTTGGAGCCTTCATGTCAACAATGGTTGATCGTGTTGGTAAAAAACAGCTACGCAAAAACCTACGCAAGGCTGAAGAGAAATTCCCCTGTCAGTTTCACGAAACTGACGACCTTGATCGGTTCTGGGATTTTTTAACCAAGTTTTTACAAGCAAGGCATCGCTCGGAACCGGTACATAGATTGGACGAAATAAAGCTGTTGAAGAGCCGCTTTCCGGAGAATATCCGGTTCGCCGTCGCTTCCAATGGCGATGAATGGTACGGTGGCGAAGTCCTGTTTTTGAGCGGACAGGTGACACGTTTCCAGTACGGTTTCAGGAATCTTGAGCAGTCGCTGTCCAATGTTCACCTGCGCCTTTTTGAATGGATCCGACGGCAACCTGAGTACCTCCGTCCCTGGATTGACCTGGGCACATCAATGGACCCCGAATCAGGCCGTCTTCTGAAATCTCTACATGGACACAAGGAAAACCTCGGTTGCCGGGGTATTCCCCTGCTGACACTGGTCTGGGAACCATGAAAACCGTCACGACCGAAACTACACCACGCCTGATCGAATTGCCTGAGATTGACCACGGCAGGTTCGGCGCTCTTTGCTTCGGACAGTTTCCAGAGCACTTCCCTTTCGTGGCGGAGAGAATTTTCTTCGTCCATGGTGTCTCAGCAGAAGCTGTGCGCGGCGGGCATGCTCACATAAAAACTTCTCAAATAGTCTTCTGTGTACATGGCGCAGTCACTATCTGGCTTTACCACCAGTTTGCGCAAGCGTGCCGTTTTCGCTTGGAATCCCCTCGCCATGGCTTGTTGATCCCTCCGATGTGGTGGACTGAACTGGGGGAGTACCAGGACGATACGGTCACTGTTGTTGCTGCTTCACATCCTTACGAGGAAGCGGACTATATTCGCCAACCGGAGTTGTTTTTTCATGACACACCCTGTCCAGATCCCGTTTCTCAACCTCACATCTGAAATCGAACGGATTCGCCCGGAGATAGATCAGGCTATAGCCCGTGTCCTCGACAGCGGGGAATTCATTTTCGGTCCAGAACTGAGTGCATTCGAAGCGGAATTTGCCGCTTACAACGGCATGTTGCACGCAATCGGTGTTTCAAGTGGACTGACTGCTTTGAAGCTGATGCTTCAGGCTTATGGAGTTGGCCCCGGTGATGAGGTTATTGTGCCAGCCAATACCTTCATCGGCACCTGGCTTGCGGTCAGTGCCGTTGGCGCAGTTCCGGTGCCGGTGGAACCGGAATTCGACACACGTAACCTGGATATAAACCTTGTTCCAGGGGCAATCACTGCTAAGACCAGAGCCATCCTTGCTGTACATCTTTACGGTGCACCTTGTGACATGGATGCTCTTCGGCATATCTGCTGTGTGCGTCAAATTCCCCTACTGATTGATGCCGCACAATCGTGCGGGGCCGAGTGGCGTAACAGTCGGACCGCCTGCCTGGGAGATGCCGCCGCCTTCAGCTTTTATCCAACCAAAAACCTGGGAGCCCTGGGTGACGCCGGTGCTGTCGTCACCAACTCTGCAGAAGTCGCCGAACGAATCAGGCACCTCCGCAATTATGGCATGACGAATCGCTACAGGCATGATTGCAAGGGGGAGAACGGTCGGCTTGAAGAGCTGCATGCTGCTGTGCTACGGGTCAAGTTGCGCCATCTTGAAACGAATAACCGCAAGCGCAGTGAACTGGCGGCACATTATCTGGAAATATTTGCTGATAGAGTTGAGATTGGTGTGCAACGGGTACCCTCATATGGGCGCTCAGCATGGCATCTCTTTACAATAGCGGTGGCAAACCGTGATCAGGTGGCAGATAAATTGAAGAAAAGTGGTGTCGGGACTCTTATCCATTATCCGGTGCCGCCCCATCTGTCGGCAGTCTACTGGGTTGAAATGCGCAAACTCAATGTTCTGCCGGTCACGGAAAAGCTCTCTGATACGATTCTCAGTCTCCCTCTGCAGCCGTTGCTGGATGAAACTTCGGTGCGTCGGGTTGCAAACATCTTAGGTGAAGTAATCAGGTGAGGTTCTGGCGAAACTCCGCAAAGTCCATTTATCGTCATTCCCGCGAAGGCGGGAATCCAGGGGTTTACTGGGGTTTTTTAAAAGATGGATGCTCGTCTTCGCGAGGCTGACGCCTTTTGCAAGAGGCTCAGGTTACCGTGCTTTTAATGTGAAAACAGCAAACATTTTACGATCGAAAGGACAATAATTGCTTCATCGATATCTCGATCCGTTGGCACTCTTGCTGACTCGAAACCTGCAACGCATACTCCCAACAGCTCCGGTTCTGCATGAATGGCCGCCACTGAGACGGATTGTTGTTGGCACCTACTTGGTTATCTTCAGGGAGGTCTATGCAAAGGTTGTGATTCGGTGGGCTCTGCTCAGGAGAAAAAAGCTTTCCAACACCCTGTTTGTCGGTGTAACGGGAAGTGCTGGCAAGACCACGACAAAGGAGCTGATTGCTGCAATTTTGTCCACCCAGGGTTCTTGTTGTAAAACCAAGAAAAATCAAAATGGAGCAACTCAAGTTGCCCGTTTCATTATGAGCGTCAAGCGAAGCCATCGCTTTTGTGTGGCAGAAATCTCTGGAGGTGCTCCAGGTAAAACCGCTCAAGCCACGATGACTGTCCAACCTCAGGTCGGCGTGGTAACGACCATCGGTACAGATCATTATAGGGCTTTTGGCAGCAAAGAGGCTATTGCCAGGGAGAAGTCCCTGGTGATCGCAGCTTTGCCTGCAAATGGCACTGCGGTATTGAATGCCGACGATCCTCTTGTCCTGGAGATGAAACAGCTCCACACAGGGCAGATTATCACCTATGGGGTTGCCTCCATCGCAACTCTTCGGGCGGAAAAGATAGAGGCCAGATGGCCCGGTCATCTCTCTTTTGAGGTTGTCCATCAGGGTCAATCATACCCGGTGCAAACCATGTTGTATGGCCGGTACTGGGTGACATCCGTGCTCGCTGCCCTGGCCACAGGTCTGGCGGTTGGCGTCCCACTCAAAACTGCAATCGAGGCGATAGAAACTGTTCCTTCCACACTGGGTCGAATGAACTCAATGACCGACAATAGTGGGGTTACGTTTATTCGTGATGATTATAAGGCTCCTCTATGGTCGCTGCCGCTGGTTTTTGATTTCATGAAGGAAGCACGAGCCAAAAGAAAAATTATCATCCTCGGTACAATTTCCGATACGGCAGGAAACATTAGCCGACATTACAGAAGAGCGGCTGGGCAGGCTATTGAGGTTGCCGACCATGTCTTTTTTGTCGGACCCAATGCGTCACACGGCTTGAAAGTGAAGAGATCCAGTCCGGATAAATCGATACGGGCTTTTCCCACGGTCAAAGATGCTGCCGATTATATGGCTGATTTTCTGCAGAAAGAGGACCTTGTCCTGCTCAAAAGCTCCACCGTAGATCACCTTGGGCGCATTTTCCTTGCGCGAACAATCCAGGTTAAGTGCTGGCGAAGTGATTGCCCTTATGACTATCTTTGTGATGATTGCAAGCAATTGTCGAAAGAGGTAAGCGCCTCTCTTAGCGTGAAGCCCCTGGTAGATCAAAAATGGCCTCTCGGTGTGGATTCTAAAAGAAACATTCAAATTATCGTTGGGCTGGGAAACCCAGGTAAAAAATTCGACCATACACCCCACAATGCCGGGTTCCAAACCATTGACCGTGTTGCCGACAATCTGGGCGTTAGTTGGGTGGCGGAAGATGAGGTGATGCTTGGTTACATTGAAAACAGGGAGCACCCTCTGTATCTGGTTAAGCCGCGTGTCTCCATAAACAAGTCGGGTGTGGTTCTGGCTCGGTTGTGCGAGCGTCTCGACTGTGGTCCGGAACAATGTGTTCTGCTCTTTGATGATGTTGCCATGCCTCTTGGCAAAGTCCGCTTGCGCATGCACGGCAGTGATGGCGGTCATCGAGGAGTAAGGTCGATAATCATGTCGTTTCAGAATGAAAAAATTCGGCGTGTCAAGATCGGCGTGGGAAAAAGCGACGGTGGAAAAGCATCAATCAATTACTTGTTGAGTCCATTCCCTCCCGAATTGAGACCGACTATGGAGCTCGCTTACAGTAAAGCGGCTGAGGAGGTGGTAACCCTTGTTGGGGCACAGGTTAATCCTTGAGCTTAAAATCAATTGACAGGAAGTATTATGGATCGTAGTGACAAAATGGAAAACTCCCCCTGGGTCTGCCATGTCTGTGGTTACACTTCGGCAGCGACTGAGAGCAAAGCTTGTGACCTCTGTTACCGGGTAACCTGTTCGCTGCATTTACGATCGGCATCTCTTTATAATGAGAAAAACGGCCTGTATGAAACGGCTGCGGTTTGTATCTCTTGTGCTGCTGATAATGCTAAAAAAATGCAGTGATTCTATCAAGGAGATCAAAGCCAAAAGCTTTTGGACGCTGATAAACTCAGATAGACGCTGATAAACCCAAGTCAAAATCATAGGCTTCTGGTTTTAAGTCTTTAAAGCCTTATCAGCGAACATCAGCGTCCCATGCCCTTAACGGTTTTAAAAATCCTTACCAATCCTCTTGATCACTGTTAATCTTTCTCCGGTTGCAAATTTTATGGATAAGGCTAATATTTCAAAGTGCTTAAGCTAAGGAGAACTTATGATATGAGCTTTGCCGACGAAAAGATCCTGTTGTTCGATGGTGCTTGCGGCACCAATCTTCAGGAAATGACAATACCGGATACGGCCTGGCAGGGCTGTGAAGGCTGCAACGAACTCCTGAACCTCACTTCACCGGAGACGATTGTTGCTTTGCACAAATCGTTTCTCGATGCCGGGGCTATAGTGGTCGAAACCAATACCTTTGGCGCGAGTTCCATCGTTCTGGCGGAGTACGACCTTGCCGATAAGACTGTGGAAATCAACCGGGCAGCGGTGGCCAATGCCCGCGCCGCAATCGGTGAGCGTGGTGGTTGTTATGTGGCCGGTTCGGTTGGACCGACCACCAAGTTGCCGTCGCTGAGTCACATCTCTGTTGAGGAATTAGCAGCCTCAATCGCCGAGCAGATTCGTGCGCTGGTCGAGGCTGGAGTTGATGCACTGGTGATCGAAACCTGCCAGGACCTGTTACAGGTCAAGGTTGCCCTGGTGGCCTGCTTCGAAGTGCTCGAAGAGCTTGGCCGTGAACTGCCAGTGCTGGTCTCGGTGACCATGGAACGCCAGGGAACCATGCTGGTCGGCAGTGATATCGCCGCGATCTGCGCCAGCCTGGAACCCTTCCCGATCTTTTCCCTTGGTCTCAATTGCGCCACCGGTCCGGCCGATATGATCTCGCATATCCGTTACCTTGGCCAACATTGGCCGGGACGTATCTCCTGTATGCCGAACCAGGGTTTGCCCAGTGTGGTTGATGGCAAGACTTTTTACCCGATGACGCCGGAAGATTTTGTGAGTAGCCTGCGCCAGTTCATCGAGAACGATGGCGTCAGCATCGTCGGCGGTTGCTGTGGCACCACTCCTGAACATATCCGTCAGCTTGCTGCTGCCTGCACTGAACTCTCCCCGGTTGAACGCGATATGAGATTGTCTGAAAGTGAGGTGTCACTATGAAACCCTCAGTTGCAAGTCTCTACCAGGCAGTGGAAATCGCCCAGGATATTCCGCCGCTGCTGATCGGCGAACGTTCCAACACCAACGGCTCTAAAAAGTTTCGCGAATGCTTGCTGGCCGACGATTTTGATGGTTGTCTGCGTATCGGTCTGGAGCAGGAGGCACAGGGCGCTCAAGTGCTCGATCTCTGCTCTGCTTACGCCGGTCGCGACGAAACCGCCGATTTGACCAGGCTGGTCAAGCTTTATGCAGAATCAGTCAAAATCCCGATTATGATCGACTCGACCACGCCAGACTGTATCGAGGCGTGTTTGAAGCTCTACCCAGGCCGTTGCATCATCAATTCGATCAATCTGGAAGATGGTGGCAAGACTCTCGACAGGGTCTGCCGACTGGCGAAAAAGTATGGCGCAGCGGTGGTCGCCCTGACCATCAACGTTGAAGGCATGGCCATGACCGCCGATGAAAAGGTGGAAACGGCCCGCCAGATCTACCAACAAGCGGTGGGCAAACACGGTCTGCGACCCCAGGACATTCTCTTTGATCCGCTCACCTTCACCATCGGCGCTGGCGACGAGAACCTGTTTGATGCCGGCATCCAGACTCTGGATGGTATCCGGCGCATCAAGCAGGAGTTGCCGGGTGTCTTCACTGTGCTTGGCTTGAGCAACATCTCATTTGGGCTGCTACCGGCATCGCGCAAGGTTCTCAACTCGGTGTTTTTGCATGAAGCGGTTGAACAGGGGCTTGACGCGGCGATTATCGATCCCGGTAAAATCCTGCCGCTGGCGCAGATCAGCGAGGAGGACAGAACCTATTGCTTTGATCTGATCTACAATCGTGATCAAGGTCAAGAGAAGTCGCCGTTGATGCGTTTTATCGATCATTTTGCCGAGCGCGTCGACACCAAAGAGGATGACGAAGCGCAAGACCAACGTCCCGAAGAAGAGTTGCACCAGAAGATTGTCCGTGGCGACAAGGACGGCATTGACGATATCCTGGCGGTGCTGCTAGATCGCTATCTGCCGCTCGAAATTGTCAACCAGATACTGGTGCCAGCCATGCGCCATGTCGGTGAACTCTTTGGTAAGGGTGAATTGCTGCTGCCCTTTGTGCTGCAGTCGGCCGAGGCGATGAAGAAGAGTGTTGCCTGGCTGGAACCGCACATGCCGCAGGTTGAGGAAGAAGAGGGACTCAAAATTCTGCTGGCCACGGTGCAGGGCGATGTTCATGATATCGGCAAGAATCTGGTCGATATCCTCTTCTCCAACAATGGCTATAAGGTTTTCAACATCGGTATCAAGGTGCCGGCCGAAACCATTATCGCCAAGGCCCGTGAACTTCAGGTGGATATGATCGGTTTAAGTGGCCTGCTGGTAAAGTCGGCAATTGTCATGCAGGAGAGCCTGCCCCAGTATCGTGAGGCGGGCCTCAAGATGCCGATTATGCTCGGTGGTGCTGCGTTGACCAGCGACTTTGTGGCCACCTCATGTGTGCCGAATTATGATGCTCCGGTAGTCTATTGTGCCGATGCTTTTGCCGGGCTTAAAGCGTTAAAAGATTACGAGGCCGGGACACTTGAGGCCACTGCAGCAGCACCTAAAAATGGCAAGCCGCGCATGAAACCGGGGCTGAAAGATGTCAATATTGACCGCAGTCATCCGGTTCCCAAGCCACCTTTTTACGGTCTTCG
>Ga0256834_1000055_pt1 | contig 75346 bp, 70 predicted proteins | sample 4281140metaG_FD_190536 | JGI IMG/M metagenome (GOLD analysis project Ga0256834, IMG submission 190536) | Hydrothermal vent microbial communities from East Pacific Rise, Pacific Ocean - 4281-140 | ecosystem: Environmental > Aquatic > Marine > Hydrothermal vents | place: Pacific Ocean: East...
CAGGTTCACCATTATCGGTAGATTTAACAGGTAACTTTTTAATTAATGATCGTTTTGAATTAGGTTTAGCATATAGATTTGATGATTCTATTGATGGTTTAGTTAGTTTTTTAGTAACCGATGATTTTAGAATAGGTTACTCTTACGATTATACACTAACCGATTTACAAGATTTTAATAGTGGTTCACACGAAATATTTTTACAATACGATGTTAATTTATCTCGTAAGAACTTAAAATCACCTAGATTTTTTTAAAAAATTATTTAGCAACCTAAAAAAAACATAACCATGAAAAATATATTAATATTAACATTATTATTAGTTTCGAGTTTTTTATTTTCACAAACCACAGCAGGAAATTATACTGTTGAAAATTTAGATTCAAATTCTAAAAATTCCGATTTTGGAACTACATTTTTTGGAAAAAATAAAATTATTTTCTCTTCTTCTAGAAAAGAGGGTGTCTTAAAAGCTAAATGGAAAGAAAATGGGCAACCTTTTTTAGATTTATATGAAGGTACAATTAGTGAAGATGGTAGTATAACAGATGTAAAAAGATTTGGTTCTAATTTAAATACAAAATTTCATGAATCTTCTGTAACTTTTACTCCAGATCAAAAAACTGTTTATTTTACTAGAGATAATTTTTTAGATAAAAAATTAGGTAAAGATGAAGATGGTATAACGAACCTTGCAATATATAAAGCTTCTGTATCACCAGATGGTGCTTGGACGGATATTGAACCTATGCCATTTAATAATGAAAATTATTCTTGTGGGCATCCTTCAATTAATAATGATGGAACAAAATTATATTTCACATCTGATATGCCAGGAACTTATGGCGGAACAGATATATTTGTTGTAGATATAGATGCGAATGGTACTTATGGAATACCAAGAAATTTAGGAAGAAAAATAAATACTTTAGGTAAAGAAATGTTTCCTTATATAGATAGTGAAAATGTTTTGTATTTTTCATCGGATAGTAGAAAAGATGGTTTAGGAGGTTTAGATGTTTATGCAACTAAAGTTTATGAAAAATCAATTTCTGACGCATTACATTTGGGAGCACCTGTAAATAGTGAGTTTGATGATTTCGGTTATATTTTGAAGAATGATGTTCATGAAGGATATTTTTCATCAAATAGAAAAAACGGAAAAGGAGATGATGATGTTTATCACTTTACAGCATCGCCACCATTAAATATAGAATGTAATCAAAATGTAACAGGAGTTGTAAAAGATAAAAAAACTGGAGAAGTAATATCTAATGCAATAGTAGTTTTATTTGATAAAGATGATAACGAAATAGAAACTAAAACAACTAATAATAGTGGTAATTTTAGTTTTGTAGTTGATTGTGATTCTAGTTATAAAATTATTGGAGCAAAAGAAAAATACGAAAAAGATGAAGAAACTTTTTCTACAGAAAACAATCCAGATGCTTCATTAAGTTTAAATTTAGATTTAGAACCAGTAAAAGTTGAAGTAGTAGTAGATATTGTAACTAAAAAAATAATCGTAAATATTAATCCTATCTATTTTGATTTTAATAAGTCAAACATTAGAACCGATGCTGCTTATGAATTAGATAAAGTAGTTGCTATTATGAACAAATATCCAGCATTAATAATTGAAGGTGGTTCACATACAGATGTTAGAGGTAAAGACGCTTATAATATAGATTTATCTTCTAGAAGAGCAAATTCAACAGTTAAATATATTATTGCACATGGTATTGACGTTAATAGAATAACCGCAAAAGGTTATGGCGAAACTCAAATTACTAACCATTGCTCTAATGGTGTAAAATGTTCGGAAGATGAACATCAACAAAACCGTAGAACTCAGTTTGTAATACAAAATCCAGATATTTTAGGATATGAAACTGTAGAGTAAAAACTAAAATTTAATTTAAAAATTACACCATCAGCAGTTTGTTGATGGTTTTTTTGTGAATAGAACAGAAAATTTATAACTTGCAAAAGTACTTACTAATAATACTCAAATGAAATATACTACTTTACCAAATTCTAGCATAAAAGTATCTAAAATCTGTCTTGGCACAATGACTTGGGGCGAACAAAATACTGAAAAAGAAGGTCATCAGCAATTAGATTTTGCGATAGATAAAGGTGTAAACTTTGTAGATACAGCCGAATTATATTCCGTTCCTGGAAGACCAGAAACTCAAGGTAGTACAGAGAAAATAATTGGTTCATGGATAGCAAAAGGAAATAGAGAAAAAATAGTTTTAGCAACTAAAATAACTGGTTCATCTGGTGGATTAAAATATATTAGAGAAAATCTTGATTTCAATAAAAATACTTTAATCGAAACCATTGAAAAAAACCTAAAAAGATTACAAACCGATTATATAGATTTATATCAATTGCATTGGCCAGAAAGAGCAACCAATTGTTTTGGTATTAGAAACTATCAACATAAAACCAATCAATGGCAAGAAAATTTTACTGAAGTTGTTGAAACGCTAAACAATTTAATAAAGCAAGGTAAAATTAGACAATACGGTATTTCAAACGAAACTCCTTACGGAATACTTCGTTATTTAGAAGAAGCAACAAAAAAGAATTTAGCACAACCAATTACTATTCAAAATCCGTATAATTTATTAAATAGAACTTTTGAAATTGGCAATGCAGAAATCTCCATTAAGAAAAATGTTGGTTTATTAGCATATTCTCCATTGGCGTTTGGTCATTTAACAGGCAAGTTTTTAGGTGGTAAAAAACACCCAAATTCAAGAGTGGCACTATTTCCACAAATGGCAAGATATAATAGTTTAGAAGTAGATAATGCAGTTAAAAAATATGCTGAAGTTGCTAAAAAACACGATTTGAGTTTAACACAAATGAGTTTAGCATTTATTAACCAACAGTCTTTTTTAACGAGTAATATTGTTGGTGCAACCAATTTAGAACAGTTAAAAGAAAATATTGAAAGTATACATATTACCTTATCGGATGATATTTTACAAGATATTGAAATGGTTTTTAAAAGTCAACCTAATCCAGCGCCTTAAAATCAATGAAATAATTTTGTATATTTACTATAAATTAAATTGACATGAAAAATATTATTACATTTATTGCATTAATGGTTATAAGTACTATTTGTTACAGTCAAGAATTCCCAGTTCCTCAAAATTTAACATTAGACCATTGTTATAATAATGAAGGAGAATGTGTTGGCGATTATGAAATTTATGATAATATTTTTACTTTTTCTTTTGATGCACCAGATACTTCATCTATTGAATCTAAATTAATAAGTTATAATTTGTATGAAGAAAACGGGGATTTAATTGCCAATTTCATAGACACTTCTATAATAATTTTAAATACTATTGACAAAGGTTTTTATTATGTTACTGCGGTTTATGATAATCCGCAAGGAGAATCTTTGCCATCTAATTTAGTACAGAGTTTTGGCTCAGTAATAAGTGTAAATGATTTTGATTTAAGTGCTAATGTTTTAATTTATCCAAATCCGATGGATATTAATTATAGTTTAAATATTAAATCATCTTTTGAAATAAAAAGAATAATTGTTTTGACTTTTTTAGGAAAAGAAATTTTACAAACCACAAATACCAATATTGATTTCTCTAAATTCAATGAAAAATTATATTTTATTAAGGTTATTACTAATAAAGGAATAGTTATCAAAAAGATAATAAAAACTTAACAAAATATCAAAACTACCCGTAATAAAATATCACCACAAAAGGCACAAAAGAAAACAAAAGTCTTACGTGAACTTTTATGCCTTTTGTGGTTCAAAATATATTAATTTGATTAATTAATCCGAGAGAATCTGTGAAATCTGTGTCAAATAAAGAACTAAAACAATTTCTAAACGAAAAAGTAGCACAATACAATCAACCAAAATTTATTGAATCTGATCCTATTCAGATTCCACATTTATTTACCAAAAAAGAAGATATTGAAATCGCAGGTTTTTTAACCGCAACTATCGCTTGGGGAAAACGAGCAATGATTATCAAAAACGCACATAAAATGATGGAATTACTAGGCAATTCACCTCATGATTTTATTATAAACCATCAAGAAAAAGATTTAGATTTTGAAGAACACTTTGTGCACAGAACGTTTAATCTAATAGATTTTAAATATTTTATAAAGTCATTAAAAAATATCTATCAAAATCATAACGGATTAGAAACTATATTTTCTTCAAATATTAAAGATAATTCCGTTAAAAATAGCATTCATCAATTTAAAAAAGTGTTTTTTGAAATGGAACATCTATTAAGAACAACCAAACATATTTCCGATCCAATGAAAGGTTCTGCCTCAAAACGAATCAATATGTTTTTACGTTGGATGGTTAGAAATGACCAAAAAAACGTTGACTTTGGTATTTGGAAAACAATTTCATCAAGCGCATTATCTTGTCCGTTAGACGTACATTCTGGGAATGTAGCCCGTAAATTAGGGTTACTTAACAGAAAACAAAATGATTGGAAAGCATTAAATGAATTAGATACAAACTTAAGAATATTAGATCCAAAAGACCCTGTAAAATATGATTTTGCACTTTTTGGATTAGGAATTTTTGAAGGGTTTTGAAAAATTAAGTTCCGTTTACCTTTATGGTATATGTTGCTACAATATCATCTTCAATTTTTAAATGCACATCGTAAAATCCTTTCCATTTAAATTTATTTTTGAATGTTATATTTCCTTTTTCATTTTCTAAGTTGTAGATCTTAAAAGACAATTCCTTATTTCCTAAATAGAAAATTAAAGAAACCTTATTTATAGAAACATTTTTAAGAACTTTAAAATTAAAACTAATTTCTTCATTTGTTTGAACTTCAAGGTTCATTTTAGATGGAGTCAAGGTCATAATTTTGTACTTAAAAGTTTCTCCGTAAACAAGAGATGAATCAAGAAATGTAGCATTAGTTGTTACCTCATTTAATAACCATTTTTTTTGTATTGGATAATGATTTTTAGCAAACAGTATCGGGTTTGTTAAAAAATAACCATCATTATAATTTTTTACAAATGTGTAGTTTTCATTCATGTAACCACTTGACCATGTTGCATCACATAAATACCATTTATTGTTTAATTTTACTGCATTCCAAGAATGATTTGCTGTTTCTAAGGTCTCAACATTAGCATTAAAAGTTCGTCCATATCCATCAATAATTTTACATTCTATATCTGCTAAAAAAGCAAGTTCTTTAATTAGATATGCATAACCTGTACACATTGTTTTGTTGTATTTTAATAACTTTTTAAAGGCTTTTTTCTTGTATTCATTATTCCATTTAATAAGAGCAACACTGTCGTTTTTAAGTTTTTTTCGTTTGTATGAAATTTTATCACTTTGCTTTAAATCTCCGCTAATATTAGTGCAAACCCAAGTGTAAATTGCTCTAAATTTTTCTACTTTAGTTGTAAGTTTAGACGTGAGTTTATAGCTAAGGAGAGGCAGATTTCGCAAATCCTCTCCTTTATTTAATTTAGCAATATTATCCGCTTTAGTAAAATCTATATTTTTAAAATCAGCAATCTGAGCATTGGTTATATTAAAAATAAAGAAAGAAGCAATAATGAATATTATTTTCATAATAAATAATTTTAAATTCCTATTAATTTTTTCTTTTAGACTTGTAAACTTTCTTAACGGCAACTTTACCAAGTAAAAAACAAGTATCTGACTTCATATTTACTTTCAATTCAATATTTAAAGCAGCATTATTATCAATTACTATTTTTTTGGATTTCAGACCTATAAAACTAAAAACTAAGACATCGCCTTTTTTTAATGGTTTTGGGAATTCAAAATAACCATCAAAATCGGTCACTGTTCCTATTGTAGTACCTTGTAAAAGAACACTTACATCTGCAAATGGTCCTAATTCATCAGAAACAATTCCTTTAACGTTTATCTCTTTTTCTTGATTTTTTATGGTCGTTTCTGAGTCTTTTTTAATTACTTCTCCTTGTGCATAACCTGTATTAAAAGAAAAAATAGATAAACAAGCCAAACCTATTCCGCTCCAAAAACTATATCTCTTTTTTGGTTGCGATTTTTCCGTATAGGTTTTTAATTGATTGGTATTAAATTTTCCACAAATATCTTGATTACTTTTATTTTTAAAATAATTCATTATCTCTTGGGAATTCATTTTGGAAAAGTCGATGACTTCTTTTTGACAACTACCACAAAATCCACCATCTAAAGTAGGTGTAAATAGATTAAAGTTTTCTGAACATGGTTTGTTAATTTCTAAGTTAATTTGATTTTTCATAATAAGTGATTTATAAGTTAAACATGTATCAAATTTAGGACTTCATGTTAAGTTAAAAAACCAGTATTGAGGGAACGATACGTTTGGGTGAGTGAAAAGTTGTTTTCAATTAGTTTGTGAACTTCCTTAAATTTTTACACCTTGTGTAAAACCCAAAAGAAAGATGCAAACTTTTCTAAAAATATAAAAAAATAACAAATTGGACTATGTTAGTTTAAAAAAAACAAATTAATTTTTTTTGCTATTTTAACATTAAATATAATTATACCGTATTGTGTAGTATTGTATATTTCGTTATATGTAAGTGTAGTTGCGGTTTTAAAGGCACTTACTTTTCAATTTATCACTAAACTTTGTTCAAAGAAACTTACTTTGAATTTAGCACAAAACCCGTAATTACGTTTACATTTTGTGTGTGTAGGCTTTAATTTTCAGGTTTATATGAGAAATATTTTATCCATTTTAATATTTCTTTTATTAGTAAATGAACCTTGGTACTTGGGTTGGCATTTATTGGTTTATTCTCATTCTCATTGTGGTGTTCTAATAAGACTTCTGCTCGTTTAATTGCTAACCCTTGGTTTCCTGCTTTAAAAACTATTTCAATAGTTCTTTCATCAATTTTATAGTGGTCATATTCATAATCTTTATAACCATCTATTTTTTGAAATTCTTCTTTTAATAATCTATAAATTTCTTTTCTCGGAATTGATGTATTTTTATCAACATCAATAAAATGAAGTAAAAGCCATAATTCAAATACTTCATTGCTATAAGCTATTTCAAAATTTTCATTGTTCGCTATAGTAAAAGCATCTTCAAAATTTTTAATTTTTGTTGCATTCTCGTCTGCATCATCTTTATCAAATACTACCCAAATAAAATCTACTTCTTTTTTTGCTTTCAATTCTAAAATGCCCTTTTCAATAATAGCCCTTTCAACCACACCTTTAGGATCTCGCCCTGTACCTACTGGTTTTAAGTATAAGGTTTCTTTTGGAAAATATTCAATATATTTATTGAAGTATGAAGGTTCAGTTTTTTCATCTTCGCAAACGATTAGAAATAAATATTCATACCTTCTAAATCTTACTGTTCGTTCTTTTGCCTCTTTTTTAGCAAATTTTTTGAGTTTACCTTTTTTTGCCATCTGTGACTAAATTTAATGAGTGGAAATTAGCAAGAACAGGTATTGCTCCATATCTACCTTCAAAATATCTCTTCTCTTTATCAGTATCTGGTCTCTCTTTAGAATTATCTATATAAACAAAATCTGAAAGGGAATATATTTCTGTAGATTCCCAATTATTTTTTTCGGAAAAATAAATTTGGTCTCTTCTGAGTTTTGAGTATGAAAGTAGATTTGTATCGTGAGTGGCAAAAATTAACTGAGCATTATTTGGATTACTTTCTTTATCTAAGAATAAATTAATTGTTTCAATGGTCATAATTGGATGTAATTTTGCTTCAATTTCATCAATTATTAGTACACCTCCATTTGATAATGTCCAAAGTATAGGACCACTTAAATGAAATGCTTTATTTGTTCCTGCTGATTCTCTTTCTTCAAACTTCCAAGATATAAAATCATCAGTTTCTTTACCTTCTGTTGAGTAAACTTTATGTTTGGCATAAATCGTAAAACTTTTAGACCCACTTAATCGTTTTATCAGTTTATCTCTTTCGTTTTCATTCAGAATATCAGGTAACTCAGAAGAATCAAAATCTTTAGTTGTTATATCTATTTCAACTAAACTAAGACCAAGTTTAGTCATATAGTCATTTATTCTTTTTTGATAACCTTTATTATCCCACAATGTTACAGTATTAATTGTTTCAGTGTTAAGACCATCAATCATTTGGAAGTTTTTAAACCACTGAAATATAATTTTTGCTTCATCAATATTGAACATATCACAAGTTGAAAGAAATAATGCATTGGGTCTTGTTGCTTCAATTGCAGTATCAATAATTTTATTATTTCCCTTAAATGCAGAAGAAGTGTCAATGATGTCTTCTTGTCTTAAAAACAAATAAACCTCCCTACCTACTGATTTTCGATAAAGCCATTCTGAAACAACTTTGTCTTGAAAAAATTCAAGACCATATCTGTATTTTATTTCATTTATGATAAAAGTAACTTCAAATTTTGTAGGTAACTTCTCCCAACCTTTTCTAAGTAGAAAAGGGTCGTAAGGCAATTTTGTTGTAGAAGAAGAACGTGCAGATAAATGAATGAGTTTATCAAGTAAACTCATTGAAAGTAGTAAATTACTTTTTCCACTTGCATTAGAACCATATATTGCAATTGCATTTAGAGCATTATGTTTTCCTTTGGATATAATATTATCAGAAGAATCTCCTTTTTTCTTATCAGGGATAAGACTTAATATTTGTTCCTCACCAATAGAGCGATAGTTCGATACTTTAAATTCTGTCAACATATCTATTTATGTAAATTTTATGCAAATATACATAAGTTCGTTTATGTTATTGTATGAAATTGAAAAATATTTATAAATAATTTTGTAGGATGTTTAGTTTTGGCTTACACACAACGATTTTATATATTGTAGTTTCAATGCAATATATAAAAATGAAATATAAAGTTCGTGTAAAATTATGATATAATCAACTAAACTTAATGATTATTAAAAAATAGTATTATTTTCGCACGCTTATAAATCAATTACTTATGAACGCATTTATCCGTAAACATACTAATAACGCAAAAAATGATATTTTATCAGGTATTACAGTTGCTTTAGCCTTAGTGCCAGAAGCAGTTGCCTTTGCATTTGTTGCAGGTGTTGACCCATTAGTTGGTTTATATGCTGCGTTTATGATTGGTCTTATTACCGCAATTTTTGGCGGTAGACCTGGTATGATTTCTGGCGCAACTGGTGCATTAGCAGTTGTTATGGTTGCTTTAGTTGCCAAAGGAAACGCTATGGGAACAGAAGCCGAAAACCTAGGTTTATACTATCTTTTTGCCACCGTAATTTTAATGGGTATTATACAAATGCTCGCTGGACTTTTAAAACTAGGTAAATTTGTTAGATTAATTCCGCATCCTGTAATGATGGGTTTTGTAAACGGTTTGGCAATCGTGATTTTCTTATCACAATTAGGCATGTTTAAAGAAATTATAAAAGATAATTTTGGAAATAATAAAATAGAAACTGTTTCTACTGAAAAAATAATGTATGTAGAAAATGATAAAGTTTATGATTATCAAACTAATGAATTGATGTTTACTAAAAGTAATAATCAATTAATTTCTACAAATGCAAATGTTGTTTCTTATGAAATTTATAACAATCAAGTTTTTGATGCTTCCACTAAAAAAGTAAAATTTAATTTTGAAGATAATGCTATTTATAAAATAGAAAAGAAAGGCTTTGCAAAATCCTTTTTAAAATCCACCAAATTATATTTAATGATTGGTTTGGTTTTATTAACCATGTTATTAATGTGGGGTTTGCCTAAAATAAGCAAAAATATACCAGATGCTTTAGTAGCAATTTTAGTAGTTTCATTAATTGTAATTTTTGGTAATTTAGACGTTGCAACTGTTGGTAGTTTTATAAAAGATGGTGGCGGAAATGGTTTAAAAGGCGGTTTACCCGAATTTCAATATGCCATTTTTAATAAAATTCCATTAACATGGGAAACGCTTAAATTTATAGGACCTTTTGCAATTATTTTAGCAGCAATCGGTTTAATAGAATCTTTAATGACCTTAAATTTAATTGATGAATTAACCGAAACTCGCGGAAACTCAAACAGAGAATGTTTAGCGCAAGGTGGCGCAAATATTGTAACTGGTCTGTTTGGCGGAATGGGCGGTTGTGCTATGATTGGTCAATCTATCATTAACATAAAAGGTGGTGGAAGAAATCGTTTATCTGGTATTACAGCGGCTTTATTATTGTTAATATTCATTTTATTTGCCTCAGGATTAATCGAACAAGTGCCAATTGCAGCATTAGTTGGCGTTATGTTTATGGTTGTTATTGGTACATTTGCTTGGTCAAGTTTTAGAATATTACATAAAATACCTTTAGCAGATGCTTTAGTTATCATTACCGTTTCTTTAGTAACCGTTTTTGAAGATTTAGCAGTTGCCGTTATTGTAGGTATTATTATATCTGCTTTAGTTTATGCTTGGGAGAATGCAAAACGTATTAGAGCAAGAAAACGTTTTAAAGAAGATGGTACTAAAGTTTATGAAATTTATGGACCACTTTTCTTCGGAAGTATTCAAACATTCAACACAAAATTTGATGTAAAAAACGATCCTGAAAAAGTAGAAATCGACTTTTTAGAATCTAAAGTATCAGATCATTCTGCCATAGAAGCTATTTTTAATTTAGTAGAACGTTATCAAAATGCGAATATAGAAATCACTTTAAAACATTTATCCGAAGAATGTAAAGATATCATGGTAAAAGCTTCGCCTAAGTTACTAAATGTAATTGAAGAAAGTATTGATGACCCAAGATATCATGTGATGACAAGAACCGATTTTATTTAGGTTTTAAAGTATAATTTATGATACTGAAACAGTAAAAAAACAACAATGAAAAAGCCACAAAGATTTAAATCTTTGTGGCTTTTTTTATTAAGATATACTAGGTATTCACTAATTTATATAGCCTAAAACTTCAGGATTCAAAATCACAAACTCTGTTCTACGGTTTTGGGCGTATTCTTCCTTAGAACATCTTACACCATCAACACATCTATTTACGGGTTGTGATTCTCCATAACCTTTTGCAGTAATTCTATTTCTGTTAATCCCTTGACTTATTATATATTCTACTGTAGAGTCAGCTCTTCTGTTTGACAATTTAAGGTTGTATGCATCTGTTGATCTTGAATCTGTATGTGAACCACCTTCAATTTTTAAATTAGGATATTTCCTCATTATTGTAACAACCTTATTCAATTCTGTTGCTGCTGCAGGATTTATATTAGCCTTATTTAATTCAAAATAGATAGGTTCTATATTAACCATTACTTTATTTTTAACTATTCTAACCTCGGTTGTATCAATTTCTGGTTTTAAATTAAATACTAAATCCATTGCCTTTTTTGGTTTTTTCTTAGTTCTAATTTCACGATAATCTTCCAGAAATTTAAGTTTACTTGCTGTAAATTTGTAATCGCTTTTACAAGGTAAAGTTGTAGTAAATTCACCATTATTATCCGTATTAAGTGAGTTTTGGTCTTTACCTGTATTATCAACTATTCTAACAAACGCATTAGAAATCGGGTTCCCTGTTTTAGCATGTTTTACGATACCATTAACTGTTTGTTTACAAATTATAACTGATTTTAATTGTAATGCAATCTTAACATCACCATCTTGACTTTCACTAGTAGTAAATTCTTCAAAATCATCTTCAAATTTAGATTTATTAGCGACAATTTTTAAATTAGAATCACATGGTACGTCAAATTTAAAAACACCTCTACTATTTGTTGTTGTAGTATTTAAAACGGTTCCGATTTTATTATAAAGAGTAACTGTTGCTTTAGAAACAGGTTTGTCTTTATCGGTACTTTTAACCGTTCCTGTTAGAAATTGTGTGCATTCAAACTTTAACGGAACAATTGCCGATAAATGATAAATATCATCACTACCCTTTCCGCCTTTTCTGTTAGAAGAAAAATAACCTTCGTTTAAATCGTTATTTAAAGCATAACCAAAATCATCGCTATCGCTATTAATTGGTTGACCTAAATGCAAAGCATCAGAAATAGTATTGTCGGCATATACTTTTACTGCATAAATGTCCAAACCACCAAAACCACCTTTTCTACTATCCGAAGAAAAGTATAAATTATTTTTACTATCCATATAAGGAAATGCTTCACGACCTAATGTGTTTATTTTTCTCCCTAAATTTCTTGGTTTAGAATATTTACCATCAGCAAGAATATCAGCTACAAAAATGTCAGAACTTCCATAAGCACCTGGCATATCAGATGCAAAATATAATTTAGAACCGTCACGACTTACAGATGGGTGACCTACAGAGTAATTTCTATTATTAAAAGGTAATGAGGTTATATTTATCCATTTACCTTCAAAATCAACCTCTGCTCTATAGATAGCAATATATTGTGTTTTTTCTCTGCTTTTTTCTTCTTTTTTTGCTTGTCTAATATCTCTACGAGAACCTGCACTTACTAAACTATCATTAACTCTTTCATCAGAATTAGAATTATTTCGTGTAAAATAAACTGATTTTTTATCTGGTGAAAATGAAATAGAAGATTCATGATCTCGTGAGTTTACATTAGGAGGTAATTTTTTAATATCACTAAAACTTCCATCTTCATTAATTTTTGCTTCAAATAAATCAAGAAAAGGTTCTTTGTTATCCCATTTTTTTCCGCCACCTCTAGATGATGAAAAGATTACTTTATTATTGGTTTGATATGCTGGTCCAAAATCAGAATTTTTAGAATTAGATTCTAAAAGTTTAATAGTATAATCTCCAGGAGTTGTTTGGGAGAAACTAATTATACCAAATGATAAGATTACGAAAAGAGTAAATATGTTTTTCATTTCTAAGAAATGTTTAGAGGTTTATATTATTATTCTACCATTTTAAATGTAGTAGCTACAAATCTATTATCAATAATTTTGCCAGTAATTTTTGCTTTTCTTATAACTTCACAAAAACCGTCTTTTTTATTATGTGCATCGCCATGATCATCAATTTTAGTGCCATCCACAAAATATGCTTTACCATCTATTTTAATTGCTAAATCACAACCTTTTTGACTTGTCATGCCAAATTGACATTGACCACAAGATGCTTCTACTATTTGAGACACTTCATTTTTCTTTGTACAAGAAAGCGCTAAAAAAACGAGTAGTATTGCAATTTTTTTCATGAGATAAATATTTAGATTGCAAATCTAAGGTTATTTATTGAAACTTAGCAATAATTTCATCAACAGAAATACCTTGCATTATGTTTTCATAACCTTCACAGATTTTATTTCCATAAATGGAACAAGGTAAATCTGGGTATTGTTTTCTATTAGGTAAGATACAGTTTTCTTGTTGTAAAAAAGGAACAAATCCTGCAAACGGATGCGTAACACCCCAAATTGTAATTGTTTTTACACCAAACATTGCAGAAAAATGTGCATTACCAGAATCCATTGCTAACATTGCGTCTAAATTTGCAATAAGTTGCAATTCTTCTTTTAGATTTAATTGCCCAGCAACATTTAAAACATTTTTATGTTTCTTGGCCATTTTAGTTAATATTTCAACTTCCTTTTTTCCGCCACCAAAAAGAAATATTTGATTCTCCTTTGCCAATTCTTCCAAAACGTTCTCTGTTAAATCTAACGGATACATTTTGCCTTTATATTGAGCGAAAGGAGCAATGCCTATCCATTTTTTTGAAGATTCTTCTAAGGAATTTATTAAAATTGTATTAGGTCTATTTGGTTTTTTAGGAAAAACATGTTTTGATAAATCAACTTTCACATCTAAATTTCTAAAAACATCTGCATATCTTTCGTGTGTTGTTTTTAATTGTTTGAATAACTTATTTTTGGTTCTTGTTAATGCTTTTTTTTCTGCTCTGCCTTTATTTATGGAAGCGTTTTTTATACCAAATAACATTAAAAAAGAACGTACTATTTTTGAGCGTAAAACATTATGTGTGTCAGCAACGTGTGTGATTTTTAGTTTCTTTAATTCTTTCGCTAATTTATATAAACCTAGAAATCCTTTGTGTTTATTTTTTGTGTCCGCAGTATAAAAATTTACATTATCGCCTAAAATAGTTTCATCAAAAATGGGTTTTAAAAAACCACGTGATAAAACCGTGATTTTCACATTTTTATTTTGATTTAAAACACAACGTATTACAGGTGCAAGCATTGCCACATCACCCATTGCGGAAAGTCGTATTACTAATATGTGTTTTTCTTTTGTCATTATAGCCAATTTAAATCGTTCATTGCATCGCTAAAAGTTTGGTGACCTTTTGCAAAAATATAATCGCCATTAATGGTTTTTGACCATTGAATTGGTTCGTTAATAATTTCTGATTTTTCCCATTTATCAAAACATTTTATGATTAAATCTAGTTCTTTTTTTTCGGTTATATCCATATCTAAATCATATAATTGTTTGATAAATTCATCCGATTCATCGTTCACAATTTGAGGAGAAAGTCTAATAAATCGATGTTCATGATCATTTTTATTTAAATCACCTGAAAATAAATTAATGCAAGTACTATAATTCGACCAAGTTTGAGGTTCAAACAAAATAGATTGAGACATATTTGATAAAGTAGATTTAAAAAATTTTAAACCAATAAAAGATTTTTTTGGTCTTTTAATTAATCGACCTAAAAAAGTGCCTTTTTTAAGTGTTTTTTTAAAATCGATATAGCCTTCTTTATTGTGTATTATTTTTTTTCTAAAAAGCGTTCCATAATATTCATCTCTAAATTTTTGAGCAATTTCATTAGATGTAATTTTACTTGCAGTACCAAGAGATAAAATATAAATATCTTCGCGTTTTATACCATTTGCTAATGCTTCGGTTAAACCTGCTTCAACTGGGTTATTAAAACCACCAAGTGCGCCATCCCAAAGGTAAAAGCGTTTTCTGGTATTTTTTGGACTAAAAACGGCTGGGAAATCGAAGTAATTAATTGGTGCATTTGATGAACCATGAATTGCTTCTACCAAACTCACTTCGTCAAAATGATCATGGTTTGCAATGATTTCTGCTCTTGCTTTACTGTTTTTATTAGATCTAAAAAATTTTGCTCTGCGATTAATAATGTCAAAGGTTGCCACAACAATTTCTAAACTATCTTTACCAATTATATTTGGCAATTTGGTTAAATTTATTGCATTTAGTGGTTTTTTATCATCTACTAATAACAAATCTACTAATGCTTGTTTTTTTTTAGTTGTTGAATATTTTGCGCCTAAATTTTTAACATTAAAAAATCGTAAAAAGTTGGTAGGAAAATATTGTTCTTTTCGTTTTAATTTAGTAAAAATAGCATTGGTAATTTCTTCTTTTTGAAATAGGTCAAGTATTTTTTTAAAAGTCCAATTGCAAGATAATGCTGCTAAAACCATGCTACCGCCAGAATTTGCTATTACCAAATCAAAATGTCTTAGTACTTCATGACCTTTAATAATCTTGTTAGGGTATTTTTTCTGAAAAATTTTCTCTAAAGTAAGTACTTGTAAAATTGCCCAACTTCCGCCGCCATCTAAAGAAAGAATTTTATATTTTTTTGCCATCTTTTATGTTTTTTAGGGTTGTTGTTTTGTAAAACGATTTACAAAATAATATTTTCAAAAATTAACCTTTTTAAAGATTAATGGGAATGCTATTTTTTAATAATTTTCTCTTGATGTTTGATAGATTCTTGATGAATTTCTCTATAAATATTATTTATAAATTTATTACTTAAATCTAAGTTTTCACCATTTTTTATACTTTTTTCAATAATATCGTTCCATCTATTTTGTTGTAAAATAGCGACATTTTGTTTCTTTTTTTCTTTACCAATTTGTTCCGAAACTTCCATTCTTTTTGCTAAGGTACGAAGTAATTTTGCATCTATAAAATCAATTTCATCTCTTAGAGTTTCTAATTTTGTAATCGAAGATGTTTTTTCAAAACTACTTTTTCTAACTTTAAGTTTTTCAGTTAATTCCTTTAAAACTGTTGGTGTTATTTGTTGTTTTGCATCGCTCCAAGCTTTGTTAGGGTTGCAATGTGTTTCTATCATTAAACCATCAAATTTCAAATCTAGTGCTGTTTGAGAAACGTCAAAAATTCTGGTTCTTTCGCCACAAATATGCGAAGGATCATTTATTAATGGTATTTCTGGCATTCTATTTTTAAAATCTATCGCAATTTGCCAATTTGGGTTGTTACGGTATTTTGTTTTTTGATATGATGAAAAACCTCTATGAATAGCACCAATATTTTGAATGTTTACTTTTTGTAATCTTTCAATAGCACCTAACCACAATTCTAAATCAGGATTTATAGGATTTTTTACCAAAACTATTTTTTCGGTATTTTCTAAAGCATCAGCGATTTCTTGTACAGCAAACGGATTTACAGTAGTTCTTGCGCCAATCCATAAAATATCTACATCGTGTTTCAATGCTAATTTTACGTGTTCTCTATTTGCTACTTCAACAGCAATTAATAAACCTGTTTCTTTTTTAACACGTTGTAACCAAGGTAATGCAAGTGCGCCAACGCCTTCAAAATTGCCAGGTCGAGTTCTTGGTTTCCAAACTCCTGCTCTAAAAATGGTAGCATCGGTGTTTTTTAATTCATGAGCAATTTCTAAAACTTGTTCTTCTGTTTCTGCACTACATGGACCTGCGATTACCAGCGGATGTGCTAATTTCATGTCTTCTAACCATTTATTATTTTTCATACTAATTTGTTTTATTTATTTAATAATTCCGTTAAGGATTTTTTTAATGTGATTTGTTTCATTCATAGAACGAAATAAATCTTCTTCGTTAGAATTTTGTAAATGCCTTTTAAACTCTTGCAAATTACTAATATATTCGTCTAATGATTTTAAAATATTCTTTTTATTTTGAATAAATATTGGTGTCCAAGTTTTTGGGGAACTTTTTGCTAAACGTACCGTAGATTCAAAACCACTACCAGCCATATCAAAAATATTTTTTTCGCCTTTTTCGATTTCTAAAACCGTTTTACCCAACATAAAAGAACTAATATGTGATAAATGCGACACATAAGCAATATGTTTATCGTGTTGTTTAGCGTCATCTATAAAAACGGTTCTCATTTTTATTGGTTTTAACAATTCTTCTAACTTTAGTAATTGTTTTTTATCGCTTAAATCTTGTTCGCAAATAATATTTACTTTACCTGTAAAAAGGTTTTTAATGGCTGCATTTGGTCCTGAAAATTCAGTTCCTGCTATTGGATGCATGGCAATAAAATTTTTCCTTTTCGGATGATTTCTTACATGATTACAAACTGCTTCTTTGGTAGAACCAACATCAAAAACCAAGGTGTTATCCTGTATAGTATTTAAAACTTCTAAAGTGATTTTAGGTGTTACATCAACAGGAATTGCGATAATAACCACATCTACATTCTGAATATTTTCTAATTTAATTATCTTAGAAACCAAACCTAATTTTAATGCTTTTTCTTGATGTTCTTTTTTATTGTCTATACCTAAAATAGTATGATTTTTTTTAAGTTCTAGCGCTAAAGAACCACCAATTAAACCCAAACCTATTATTGCTATTTTCATATTTTGTTTTGTTACAGACATTCAAAGAGTTTTAATTTCTTTGAGAATCTTTGTGGTTCTTTGTGTGACTTTGTGATATAATCCTTTTTAATACCTCTTCTAATTTCTCTTTATTTATACATAAAGACAATCTTATATAACCTTTGCCATTTGATCCAAAAATGATTCCTGGTGTTATAAAAACATCTTTTTTATATAATAAATCATCTGTGAATTCTATAGCGTTTTTGTCGTTTGGTATTTTTGCCCAAATAAATAAACCAACACTGCTTTTATTGTATGTGCAATTTAGTTTGTCTAATATTTTCCAAACTATTTTTCTTCGCTTTTCATAAATTTTATTCTGATTATCAAACCATTCATTTGTTGTTTTTAAAGCTGTAATCGCTCCTTTTTGAATGCCATAAAACATGCCTGAATCCATATTACTTTTCACTTGTAAAACAGTTTTGATATAGGTTGATTTACCAAGTAACATACCAACTCGCCAACCTGCCATATTAAAGGTTTTGCTTAAGGAGTTTAATTCGATAGCAACCTCTTTTGCTCCGTTTATAGATAAAATACTTAATGGTTTTTGATTTAAAACAAAACTATACGGATTATCATTTACCAATAATATTTGATGTTTTTTTGCAAAAGTAATTAGTTGTTTAAATAATGCTTTGGTTGCTACATTACCTGTTGGCATGTTAGGGTAATTTAGCCACATTATTTTTACTTTTTTTAAATCTAATTTTTCCAAATCTTCTATGTTTGGTAACCAATTATTTTCTTGTTTTAAATCATAAAAAACGGGTATTGCTTTCACTAATTTAGTTACGGAAGTATAGGTTGGATAACCAGGATTTGGTATTAAAACTTCATCGCCTTCATTTAAAAAAGCCATAGAAATATGCATAATTCCTTCTTTTGACCCCATTAGAGGTAAAATTTCGTTATCGGAATTTAAAGTAACCTTATAATGTGTCTTATAAAAATCTGCAATGGTATTTCTAAATTCTGGCAAACCATTATAACTTTGGTATGAATGATTTTTCTCTTCTAAAACCGCAGCATTAATTGCATTAATTACATTTTTTGGTGGCGCTAAATCTGGTGAACCAATACCTAAATTTATTATTGGTTTTCCATCTTTAATTAAAGTACTAATTTCTTTTAATTTTGTAGAGAAATAATACTCTTTTACGTCATTTAATCTATTTGATTTATTTATTATCATTTTTAGACTCTGATTTTTTTTTGATACGGATTTCGCAGATTTGTACGGATTTTTTTACTTTTACCTTTTATCCAAAACCTTTAACCCTTTTTATATTTTCCTAATATTTTTACTTCACTAACTATTCCGTTTAATTCTTGTAAAACGTTATTAAATTGTTCTTTTTCATTAAAAGTTACATCTACAAAAAATGAATATTCCCATGGGTTATCTATAATTGGTAACGATTGTATTTTAGATAAATTTAATTGATGTTTCACAAAAACCTGTAACACTTCTACTAAACTACCTTGTTGGTGTTTTGTGATAAATTTTAAAGATACTTTGTTGAAATCGATTATTTGTTTTGGTTCTTTATTTAGTATAAAAAACCGAGTGTAATTTTCTTTATTTGTCTGAATATTAGATTCTATAATTTTTAAGTTATAAATTTCTGCTGCTTTTTTACTTGCAATCGCTGCAATACCTTTTAGTTGTTTTTCTTGAATTAATCTTGCAACTTCTGCGGTATCACTTTCTTCAATTAATTTAATATGTGGTTGTTTTCTTAAAAAAACACGACATTGATTTATTGCCATAGGATGCGACCAAACTTCCTTAATATCTTTTAAAGATTGATTTTCTAACGCCATTAATTGATGCTGAATTGGTAAATATACTTCGCCAATAATATTTAGATTGTATTCATCTATTAATTTATAGTTTGCTAAAATTGCTCCAGCAATCGAGTTTTCTATTGCCATTACCAAGTAATCTACGTTATTGTTTGTTAGTAGTTTAGGCATTTCGTCAAAAGATAAACATTCGTTTAAAGTAATATTTTTACCAAAATATTGATTTGCTGTAATATGATGAAATGATCCTTTTATACCTTGTATCGCTATTTTCATATATATCCTTTAGACTATAATTTTTTAATTCCTAATTCTTTATAAAAAGAAAAAGTCTCGATTTCTCGAGACTTTTTATATTAGTTTTATTTTAAACATATAACAAATCCCTTCACTTTTTATAAAAGTAAAAGAAGTAATAATAATTGTTAAATGTGCTGTTTAATTTCATATATTCTATAACAAATCTAAACTTTATTTTTGATTACACAATAAAAATGACGTTTTTTTGATTTTAAAGACTCGCCTTTAAAAACTCACGATTCATTCTTGCTATATTTTCTAAAGAAATTCCTTTTGGACATTCTACTTCACAAGCACCTGTATTTGTACAGTTACCAAAACCTTCTACGTCCATTTGATGAACCATATTTAAAACACGATCTGTAGCTTCAACTTGACCTTGTGGTAATAATGCATATTGACTCACTTTTGCAGCTACAAATAGCATTGCGCTTGAATTTTTACAAGTAGCAACACAAGCACCACAACCAATACAAGTTGCAGCATCCATTGCTTCATCGGCAGCGTGTTTAGAAATTGGTATTGCGTTTGCATCTTGTGTGTTACCAGAAGTATTTACGCTAATAAATCCACCAGATTGTTGAATACGTTCAAAAGACATTCTGTCTACAACCAAATCTTTAATTACCGGAAATGCTGCTGCTCTAAATGGTTCAATAGTTATAGTATCGCCATCTTTAAAGCTACGCATATGTAACTGACAAGTTGTAATACCACGATCTGGACCATGTGCTTCACCATTAATATACATAGAACACATACCGCAAATTCCTTCACGACAATCGTGATCAAAAGCAACAGGTTCTTCGTCTTTTTCAACTAATTGTTCATTTAAAACATCTATCATTTCTAAAAATGACATGTGTTCTGAAATATCAGTAACTTTATAATCTACCATTTTACCTTTGGCATCTTTATTTTTTTGTCTCCAGATTTTAAGTGTAAGATTCATACTTTTTAATTAAAAGTTAAACTATTTGTTTCGATATATTTAGTATTATAATTTACATTATAACGGTTTCTTCTATTCTTATCCGCTGAACTTGTTAAATTTGATGTACTTCTTAAATTTAAAATTACTTTTATTTTCATTTCTTCAATTTCAGGATATAAATTTAAAAAATAAGGTATTGTTACTTCAAACTTTTTTTCAGCATTTTTCTTTGCTTTACTTCTTTGTTTAATTTTCACATCTTTTGCTTCAATAAAGTAAAATTCATCTTTAAAAATAATTATCCAATCGCATTTTTTCAAATTTTTATTAGTCATTAAGCATTCATCATTTTGAAAAAAATCGACATTAATATTAGATTTATTTATAATATTTAAATTCCATTTTTCGTCTACTTTACAAAATAATGGTTTGTTATTTATATCGTCATCATAAATATAATAATCTCCTTTTTTTAAAGGATAATGACATTTTGTATCTAATTTTTCAATCATCTAATATCTAATAGGTTTTCAAATTCATCATTCATATCATCAGACACTTCATCGATAATATTATCACTTATTAATCCTGTTTTTTTGTCGATTATGCTTTTTGCTTTTCCGTTTTTTAGTTGATAACAACTAATGTCATCTACATTTAACCAATATTCTTCTTTTATTATTTTTTTAGTTGCTTTTTTATTTAATTGTCCTTTTTTATATGCCATTAAATAATCATTAATAGCAGATAAAAAATATGGTGAATGTGTAGGGATAATAAATGAATGTCCATTTTCATTAACATTTTTAATAAAAAATGCCATTAATTTTTTTTGAGTACTTGGAAAAAGATTTATTTCTGGTTCTTCTACTATAAAAGTTCGTTTTCTTTTTTCAATTCCAGTGTAGTATTTAATTCCTAAAACTATTGGTATAGACGATTGATAACCACTTGCTCCATTAGACAAATTATAAAATGACAATTCATCATTTTTTCTAGTTAAACCTTTACCATTTTCATTTTTATAATGGATTTCTAAATGTTCTATTTCTGTTTCAGTTTTATATTTATCAGCAATATTGTATAAACTTGCTAATTGTCCATATAAAGTATCAGAATAATTAGGAGATTTACCCAAAGAAAAAATAGACTGTAGACCTCTTTCGGTAGGAAAATAAAAAGGGTTGTTCATTACACTTTTTACATTTAACCTAAAAAAATTCTCCGAAGGATGCCAATTTGGATCTAATAAATAAGTTTGTTTTGGTTTAATATCTTCTAATTCGCTAAGTAATTTTTTAAATTTTTTGGATTTCTCTATGATTTCACAATACGATACAGGTATTTTTTTTGTTATATATTTTTCGTTATCATCTAAACCAACATTAAATGATTCTAACTTAGTTGAAACTTCAATTGTATAATCCTTACTTTTGTAAAAAATATATGTATTTTCTTTTTTATAACTTGCAATTCCCCAATCAAATAATCCTTGATAAAAAGCACTTTCTCTTCTGCCTACACTTCCTTGAGGAACTAGGTTATAATCAACTATATAAGAAAAATACCTACAAACAGCCAAAACCTTAGCAATAGTACTTTTACCAGTTGCTTGTTCACCAATAAGTATATTAATCTTTTTTAAATCAAGTTTAATATCCTTAATTGGACCAAAGTTTTTTATGATTAATGTTTCTTTATTTTCCTTACTCATTTAATATATACTTTGTGAAAAGGTTATATAAAATATATCATAAGTAAAGACGTTTTGCAAAACGTCTTTACTTATAACTCCTAGTCTTCAACTCAATATCTTTAAATTCTAATTCTTCTTTGTGTAAAATTGCATCACTTGGTTCGCCTTTATATTCCCAAGCAGCCACGTATTTGTAATTTTCATCATCTCTTAATGCTTCTCCTTTTTGTGGACCATCTGTTTCTACAGATTCATCTCTAAAATGTCCGCCACAAGATTCGTTACGGTTTAAAGCATCTTTTGCAAATAATTCTCCTAATTCTAAGAAATCTGCAACTCTACCTGCTTTTTCTAATTCTTGATTAAATTCGTTTAATGATCCTGGTACTTTTACGTTTTTCCAGAAATCTTCTCGTATCTCTTTAATTTCAGTAATAGCTTCTTTTAAATGTTTTTCATTTCTTGCCATACCTACTTTATCCCACATTACTTTCCCTAATTTTTTATGGAAATAATCAACAGAATGTGTTCCTTTATTATTAATGAAAAAATCTAAACGTTCTTTCACTTCTTTTTCTGCTTGTTCAAATTCTGTAGAATCTGTAGAAATTGTTCCTGTTCTAATATCATCCGATAAATAATCGCCAATAGTATAAGGTAATACAAAATAACCATCGGCTAAACCTTGCATTAATGCAGATGCACCAAGTCTGTTTGCTCCGTGATCTGAAAAATTTGCTTCACCAATACAATACAAACCTTCTACAGTTGTCATTAAATTATAATCTACCCAAACGCCACCCATTGTATAATGTGTTGCAGGATAAATCATCATTGGTGTTTCATACGGATTTTCAGCAATAATTTTTTCATACATTTGGAATAAATTCCCGTACTTTTCTTCAATAATTGCTTGTCCTAATTTTATAATTTCCGCTTTGGAAGGATTAGAAATATTATGAATTTTTGCTTGTTCATTACCATATCTTACAAAGGCAGAAGCAAAGTCTAAATAAACTGCTTCGCCAGTTGCATTCACACCAAAACCAGCATCGCAACGTTCTTTTGCTGCTCTAGAAGCAACATCACGTGGCACTAAATTACCAAATGCAGGATAACGTCTTTCTAAATAATAATCTCTATTTTCTTCAGCAATTTCGGTAGGTTTTAATTTACCTTGTTGAATTGCTTTTGCATCTTCTATTCTTGCTGGCACCCAAATTCTTCCGTCATTACGTAAAGATTCAGACATTAAAGTCAATTTAGACTGATAATCACCTGATCTTGGAATACAAGTTGGGTGAATTTGTGTATAACAAGGGTTTGCGAAAAATGCACCTTTTTTATGAATTTTCCAAGCGGCAGTTGCGTTTGAACCCATTGCGTTGGTTGATAAAAAGTAAACATTTCCATAACCACCAGTTGCAATTACTACTGCATGTGCCGAGTGTCTTTCTATTTCGCCAGTAATTAAATTACGTGCAATAATACCTCTTGCTTTTCCGTCAACTTTTACAACATCTAACATTTCATGTCTGTTGTGCATGGTAATTTTACCACGAGCAATTTGTCTATTCATTGCTGAATATGCTCCTAAAAGAAGTTGTTGACCAGTTTGTCCTTTTGCGTAAAATGTTCTAGAAACTAAAACACCACCAAAAGATCGATTGTCTAATAAACCACCATAATCTCTCGCAAACGGAACACCTTGTGCAACACATTGATCTATAATATTACCTGAAACTTCAGCTAAACGATATACATTTGCTTCACGTGAACGATAATCGCCACCTTTTACGGTATCATAAAATAAACGATAGTTAGAATCACCATCGCCCATATAATTTTTTGCAGCATTAATTCCGCCTTGTGCAGCAATTGAATGTGCTCTACGTGGCGAATCTTGATAACAAAACGCTTTTACATTATAACCTAATTCGGCTAAAGTTGCAGCAGCAGAACCGCCAGCTAAACCTGTACCAATAACAATAATATCAATATTACGTTTGTTTGCAGGATTTACTAAATCAATTTTATTTTTATAATTCGTCCATAAATCAGCAATAGAATCACCTTTAGGAACTTTTGAATCTAGTTTCATATGTTTAAATTTTCACGCAGATTTTACAGATTGCGCAGATTCTTATTTGTTATTTTTTAATGATTGAAATGATGAAAAAGTGCAATTACTATAAATCCTAACGGAATTAGTATTGCATATAATTTACCAAATATTTTCATACCATTTGTGTATTTATTATTCGCTCCCATAGATTGAAAAGCAGAATTAAAACCATGTAATAAATGTAAGGATAAAAACACAAAACCTATTACATATAAAACAACTCGCCAAATTTCTTCAAATTTTTCTTGTAATTCATGGTAGTATCTTAAACCAGAAATCCCTTCATGTGTACCTGACCAATCGCCTTGAATAAATTTTGTATTTATTTCTGGAAACCAAAAATCTATAAAGTGAATAACAATAAAAATTAAGATAAATAGACCGCTATAAATCATGTTTCTGCTCATCCAAGTAGAATTGGCAGCACCATTATTTTTATAATATTTTACACCTTGTGCTTTTTTATTTTTAATTTCTAGGATAAAACCCATTATAAAATGAAAGACAACACCAATTATTAATATAGGTTGAATGGCGTATTGTACAATAGGGTTTGTACCCATAAAATGGGAAATTTCATTAAAAGTTTTACCGTTGTTAGGTAAAAGTGAAGTCATGTTTATAGCAAAATGTTGCAATAAAAATAACATTAGGAATAAAGCCGAAAGTGCCATAGCAAACTTTCTAGCAAGTGATGAAGATAAAATACTCATTATTTTGATTTAAAAATGTAGGTAACAAAAGTAACATTTTATATTGTACTGAAAAAATGATTTATGTCATACTTAATTATTAAGAATGGATATAAATAAAATTAAGAGGCATAATTTAACTAACATTTTAAGGTGTTATAATGCCATCTTGGTTTTTATTTTTTTTAATATTTACTAAGACTTCATGTAATGTTTCGGCTGCTAAACCATGCAAAACCAAATTATAAGCAGCATTATAAGTTGTTGCAGGAACCATAGGATGTTTATTATTTACTAGACCTAAATGACTTGGCGTTCCTAAAATTTGTGCAGTATAAATTGAAATTGTTTCGTCTAATTGTAAAGAATTAGATGCTCTTACAAAATCATTTGAAGTTAAAAAAAGTTGATAATATGGTGTAAAAAGTTCAATGGCAGACCTTAAATCTAATACATTTGTCCATTTATTTGGAAAATCGATATGATCAAACTGATCTTCGGTTATCATACTTAAATTTAGGGTTTCGACTTTTTTAATAATTGTATTTTTATTTGCTAATTCTCTGTTTAAATTAATAACAAAATTGTACAAATTTAAATCGTGATTTAAAAATAAGTTATCTTTTACGTCATTAAAGTTTTTTGGTCTTAACGGATTTGTTTCTACTTGCACACCTTCTATATTGTTAGCAATAAATTCTACTATTTCGGTACCAATATGAAAATGTCTAAAGATTAATAAATTTGCATTATTACTAACAAACTTTTTTAAACCCCATGCTAAAATTTTGTGTAGCGTTTTTGGTGCATTGATTATCTTTGGAAAAAAGAACTTAAATAAATGAATAAAAAACATCAAAACTTTAGAAAAAAACATAATTAATGGCAGTAAATATTTGACCGATTTGGAGTCATTATCTAACATTAATGCTTTTTTAGTAGCGTTATTTAAAGGAATACTTGTATCTAAATATAATGCTAACCAAGGATTTGGATCTCTGCTATCATGTGTAGAAACATCAAATATTTTATTTTTCATTTTCATTTTCATATTTATTTTATGATTAATTTCTTCCGCTAAAGCGAAAAAAAGTCAATATTAAATTAATAATTCCCTAATTCTTCTAACTGCATCTGATAAAGTCTTGCGGTAACTTTTGCTGTTTTAACAATACGTTTTGCTAAATTTATATCCATTAACGGATGATTTATAGCTTTTTCTAAGTTGTGAAAATGACTTTCGTCAGCAACACCATGATACGTAAAAAAGGAAACTTGATCGGCATTTAAATTTAGCTGCTCTTTAATCATATTTCCCCAAAATGCTGCTAATCTTTTGCCAATACCTTCAATAATAAACATAGAACCTAATAAATTTATTGGGTTTGGTTTACTTGCTTCTTGAAACATAAATGAAGTAAGCGCAACCGAACCAATATTTTTTTTGCCGTTTTGAATAACGGATTTTGGTTCGCCAAGATTTTCGAAATTTGCTTCTAACATTTGGTAATCTTTATGTTCTGCTGCGGTGTGTTTAATAAAGGCAGAACGTAATTCAAAAATTTCAATATCGATGTTCGATGCTGCTCTAGAGATCCAAAGTGAACCATCTATTACTTGTTGTCTTAAATCGCAAAGCAATAATTTATAATCTTCTAAACTTAGTTTGCCATCATGTATTTTTGTTACAATTGGTATTTTTAAAAGATTGGTTTCAAAATTTATCCAAACTTTGGTAAGATTTCTAATTAGCCATTCTGACACTTCTGTTTTGTCTAAAATTAATTCTGGTGCTTCTATTTTTCTTATCGGAAATTTATTTTTGGAAGGTTTATTATTTCCAACAACAGTTAATTTCATAAAGGAAGTAATAAATCGACCACTTTCTGGAACCATACATAAAATGGTGTCGTTTGGTTTTAATTTACCAGAATACATAAGTTCTTCTAACATTATAAAAATGGAGGCAGAACCTGTATTTCCTTTAGTTGTTAGATTGCTAAACCATTTTTCATCTGGAATTTCGCCACCACCTTTTATCATTAATTCTTTAATTGGTTCTTTAAAAAATTCAGTAGAATAATGACAGCATAACCAATCGATTTCTTTCACATTAATCAATCCTTTATCAATTAATTCAAAATAGTGATTAACACCTGTTTTTATAACTTGATTTAATAATTTTACATCTTGTTTTAAGTTAAAAGCACCATCTTTTGAAGCCAAATCTTGGTTTGGATAATCTAACCAAAATGGACCTTTATTACTTTTATTATCCTTTTTACCATTATACATACATAACGGAAATTTATGCGCATGCGATTCTATTTCTATCCATTCAATTTTTAGAGAAAGTCCTTTGTCATTTTTTTTATTTTCTAAGACAAAAGCTCCAGCACCATCCGAAAGCATCCATCTTAAAAACTCGGTATCAAAAGGAATCGATTTTTGTTCTTGTGCATCAAAACGTGATGCTTTAAATAATCTACTTGCAAATTCGCTACCAACACAAACTGCATTTTGTTTTTCATCACTTTTTATTTGAACAAAAGCATTTTTTAAAGCCATCATTCCGCTTGCACAAACACTTTGAAAACTGGCAACTTCGCATTTATCAAAGTCTAATTCTGCATGAACCATACTTGCAAAACCTGGTATTAATAAATCGCCTTGTGTGGTACCTGTAGATAAAAGTTGCACATCTTTTGCTTTTAGTGTACTTTTTTTAATTGCTTGTTCTACTGCATTTTTTGCTAATTCTGCATTAGAATGTGTGCTTTCTTGTTTTTTATTAATTGCAAAGTATCTTTTTTTAATTCCGTTTTGTTTTAAAATACGGTTTTTTAAACCACTTTTTTTACCATTAATCTTCCCTAAAAAATCTTCCATATTATCATTAGAAATCGCTTTGTTTGGTAAAAAAATACCCGAACTGGTAATGTAAACATCTTTCATAATTAATTATTTTTTTTTGATTAATTTAATTAACCAAACGTATAGATGATCTAGTTTATTTAAAGCAAAAGCATAATTTTTTCTTAAATTATAATGATGTTGATTATGTTGCGTTGCTATTAATTGCCATTTTTTTCCGTTACCGAAACGATAATTGCAATGCGCAGAGAAGTTTATTAAAATACTTATAAAAGGATAAATAAATATTGCCAAAGGAGCGAAAGCAAAAAACGGAATAATTGTAATCGGAACCGTACTTAGTAACAGCGCTTCTAACCAATGAAAACTGAAAACGGAATAAACAGTTGTTATTTTTGATTTATGATGAACACGATGTACATTTTTCATAAAAAACGGTATATGCATTATTCGATGTATAATAAAGAAATGAATTTCGTTCCAGAAAATTAATACAATTAAACCAATAAAAATAGAACTCGTTGTGTTTGGAAGCATGATGATTTTTCCATTTCGAAATAAATATATTATAGGAAGAATGGAAAAACCAAAAATAAATATTGATTTTAATGAATGATAAATTTCAAAACGAATTTGTTTTTTTGATACTTCTTTTTTAACCATTTTATGAATTATATTTTTATGATTTAAATAATTACTTATTCTTAAAAAAACCTGTCCAACACCAAAATATAAAATTAAAAAGTATAAAAAAGTTAATAAATACAAACTTAAATAACTGTATTTAAAGAGAATGTTATTTATAAGTTCTTGTATCATTACACAAATGTATACTATTTGTTAAAAGAAACTCTATTAAAATTAAAATGATGTAATAAATAATTTTAACTGTTCTTCAATTCCATTTTTCGTTTTAATATTTCCTTAAATGATAATTATTTTGTTTCTTTTTCATGCGTTTTGATAGAAAAAACAAGTTAAAATAAGCAACTACAATAGATGTTTTATGATTAAAGTAAAACCAAATAACATTGGTAATATGTTTTAGATAAAATAAACAGATTAAACTGGGCAATTAACAATTCACCTTTCAAAAAGTACAATTCGGTATATTTTAGTTTTTTAAAAGTCACTTTGTGTTATATCTTTGTACAAAATTATAACAATGAACTTACTTTTAAAAAATCAAATCACCAAAAACGAAGTCCTTCAAAAAACAGGATATATTTTACTTTATTATATCATTGCTGTTGCTTTGCGATATTATATTTTACATGTAAAACCTGATTTTTTTATTAATGCAAATTTATTTATTCAAATTTTATTAGAAGGAATTGGTCCATTATTTGGCGGATTATTACTTATAAAAGTATTTAAAAGGAAAAATGAATTGAGTCTATTTTCAATTGGTGTTTGGAAAACCATTATTGTTTTTTTAGTTCCTGTTGTGTTATTTACTTTGGTAGGCATTTTAAATATTGGACAACCTTATTATATTTTAGGGCCAAAAATTATTATTGGCGCTATAATATATGGTTTATTCGAAGAATATGGTTGGCGTGGTTATTTACAAAGTGAATTATCGTTTTTAAAAAATTTCCCTAAGTATTTTATTATAAGTGTACTTTGGTTTGCTTGGCATTTAAACTTTAGTTTAAGTTTGGATAATTTAATATTTTTCGGGTTTTGCCTACTTGGTAGTATTGGTATTGGTGGAGTTGCTACAAAAACTAAATCTTTAATTTTGGTGGCTTTATTTCACTCATTTTTTAATTTGTTTTATATCACTAGAGTTTTGGAAGGCATAACAACAATGCAAAAAATTGTTATTCTAGTTATTAGTATTGTTGCTATTATTTACGTGATGTTTCTTGATGGTAGAAAAAAACGATTAATTGAAAAAAATAAAATTACAATATAAATCTATTTATTTGTTGCGATTTTAAATTATAGATATCCGTAAATCTATCGTATCTTTTGCGTCTAACAAAAGTATATGTATTCAAAAAAAGTAACTTTTAAAAACAAACAAGGTCAAGTTTTAACAGGCGAAATTGATTTGCCAATAGATAAAAAACCATTGAGTTATGCTTTATTTGCTCACTTTTTTACAGGTAATAAAAATTTTACTGCTGTGCGAAATATTTCAAGAGCTTTAACTCAAAATCAAATTGCAGTAATGCGTTTTGATTTTACTGGTTTAGGTAAAAGTGAAGGTAAGTTTGAAGATACAAATTTCACAAGTAATATAGATGATTTGATTTCCGCAGCAAAATATCTAACCGAAAACCATCAAGCACCAAAAATTATGATTGGTCATTCTCTTGGTGGAGCAGCAGCAATTTTTGCAGCCGAAGCAATAGATTCTATAGAGACTGTTGCTACAATTGCAGCGCCATCAAGTCCAAGTCATGTTGAACATTTATTTGACGAACATATTGATAAAATAGAATTAGATGGTGAAGCAACATTTGATATTGCGGGAAGACAATTCACTATTAAAAAGCAATTTTTAGATGATATTCATGAAAAAAATCTTCCGAAAATTTTAAAAGATTTACGCAAACCAATTTTGGTTTTTCATTCGCCTCAAGATAAAATTGTAGGAGTTAAAAATGCAAGAGAAATTTATAGTGCAGCACATCATCCTAAAAGTTTTATTTCGCTTGATGGTGCAAATCATTTGTTAACCAATAAAGAAGACTCTTTTTATGTTGGTAAAGTTATAGGCTCTTGGGCAAATAGATATGTTAATCACGACAAAAAAGAAGAATTATCCACAGACAAATCGGTTGTTGTTCGTATTGGTAGAGAAAAATATACTACAGAAATTGCAGCAAGAAATCACGCTATTTTAGTTGATGAACCTAAAAAATATAAAGGTAAAGATGCAGGAATGACACCTTACGAATTACTATTAGCAAGTTTAGGTTCATGTACTGCAATTACCTTAAGAATGTATGCAGATAGAAAAGAATGGGATTTACGTGAAGTGAAAGTGCATTTAGAACATTTTAAACAACATGCAAAAGATTGTAATTCTTGTTCTAAATCTGATAATAAAATTGATAAATTTGTACGTGAAATAAAATTAAAAGGAAATCTAACCGAAGAGCAAAAACAACGCTTATTACAAATTGCAAACCGTTGTCCTGTTCATAGAACTTTAGAAAATACTATTAAAATTGAAACGAAATTACGAGAATAATTAGCACACAGAACTCACAAATTCCACAGAGAAAGTATTTGAGTTCTACGTGAAAATATAAAATAAATCAACATTAATAATAACTAGTCTATAGTTAAATAACAAATTAATTCCTTCCCTTTGGGAAGGTTAGGATGGGATGAAAATAATAATATTATCTGTTAGTGAAAACATCTATTCAACCGAAAGATTAGTTGCAGAGGCAGAATATCGCGGTCACCAAGTTAGTGTAGTAAATCACACAAAATGTTCTGTGTTAATTGGCAAATCAAAACCTCAAATAATGTTTGAAGGTAGAGATATTATTGACGATGCTGACGTGATAATACCTCGAATTGGTTCTTCGGTTTTTAGGCATGGTGCAGCAGTTGTTAAAGAATTTGAAATGAATGGCGTTTTTAGTACTGCAACTGCTTTAGGAATTGCTCGTTCTCAAAACAAAGTGCGTACTTTACAGATAATGAATCGTAAAAATGTACCGATTCCGAAAACTGTTTTTTCTATAAATCCAGATGATATTGAACAGCAAATCGAATTACTTGGTGGCGCACCAGTTATCATAAAATTACAAGAAGGAACACATGGTTTAGGTGTTATATTAGCAGATTCTAAAAAATCTGCAAAGTCTATTATTGATACTTTCATTAATATGGACACAAGTATTATGTTACAAGAATTTGTGAAAGAATCTAATGGCGAAGATATTAGAGCAATTGTCGCTGGTGGAAAAGTAATTGCATCTATGAAAAGAATTGGTGCCGAAGGTGATTTTAGATCAAACATTCATCGTGGTGGAACAGGCGAAAAAGTAGAATTAACCAATAAAGAAAAAAGAACTGTTTTAAGAGCAGCACGTTTTTTAAGTCTGCCTATTTGTGGTGTAGATTTAATTAGATCCAAAAGAGGTTCATTATTAATAGAAGTAAATTCAACGCCTGGTTTACAAGGTATCGAAGCATATACTAAAATAAATGTAGCCGAAGAAATTATAAAATTTATTGAAAAAAACAAACACTTTAAATATTAAAAACAAGAATGTTTACAAAAAATTTTAAAAATGAAGTAGTAGAAATCCGAGGTCATAAAATAGGTTTAGGAGAAAATAAACTCATAAAAATACCTGTAGATAGATTGCCAACAGGTACATTAATCGAAATTCCTGTCTATATTTTTAATGGTAAAGAAGCAGGTCCAACTATTTTGTTACAAGGCGGTTTGCATGGCGATGAGGTGAATAGTATTGAAATGATTAGAAGAATGTTAATTGATAAATCCTACAAAATTAATCGTGGTTGTGTGATTGTTGTTCCGTTATTAAATGTTTTTGGATTTTTAAATTTATCACGTGATATGCATGGTAAAGATGTTAACCGAAGTTTTCCTGGTTCTAAAAAAGGTTCTTTGGCAAGAAGAGTTGCGTATTATCACATGAGAGATTTAGTTGGGAATATCGATTTCGGAATCGATTTTCATACTGGTGGAGAACAGCGTTCAAACTTCTCACAAATTAGATATACAGCAACCGATGTTAGAGCACAAGAATTGGCAGAAATATTTAATGCTCCGTATATGTTTGCTTCAAGTCTAATCCCTAATTCTTTTAGAAATGAGTGTTATAATAATAATATTCCTATTTTAGTTTTTGAAGGTGGCGAATCCTTAAGGTTAGATGAAGATTCCATAGAAAAAGGTATTAACGGAACGCTAAATATACTCAAACACTTTAAAATGATTAGTGATAAAATTATTATTCCAGTAATGGGAAAAAGTATTCTAATTAAAAAACGAAAATGGATTAGAGCAGATATTGCAGGTCTTTTTAGTATTAAAATTAAAAACGGAAATAAAGTAAGTAAAGGAGAATTATTAGGTAATATTATGGATACGTATGGCGAAACAAAATTAGAAGTTTTAGCGCCAAAAAATGGTTATATTATTGCCGTAAATAATTTTCCTATTGTAAATATGGGTGATGCTTTATTTCATATTGGCAGTTAATTATTTTGTGTTAAAATCATTCATGGTTCTAGCAATACCAACAGTTCCAAATGCTTTAATTGAAGTATGTATTTTTTCTATTTTAGTAGGTATTATTTTTAATTCAGTATCTGTCCAATTACCTAAAACATAATCTACTTGTCTGCCTTTTGAAAATTTATCACCTACGCCAAAACGTAATCTTGCGTACTGTTGTGTATTTAATTGTGCATTTATATCTTTTAAACCATTGTGTCCGCCAGCGCTTCCTTTAGGTTTTAATCGTAAAGATTCAAATGGTATATTTAAATCATCGCAAATAATTAAGATGTTTTCTAAAGCTATTTTTTCTTTAGTCATCCAATATTTTACTGCTTTGCCACTTAGGTTCATATAGGTATTTGGTTTTAGTAAAATAAAAGTTCTTCCTTTAAATCTAAATTTGGCAAGATCACCTAATTTTTGAGTTGTAAAGGTTACTTCTTCTTTTTGAGCGATTTCATTTAAAATTTTAAACCCAATATTGTGTCTGGTATTTTTATATTTATCGCCAATATTTCCTAAACCAACTATTAAGAATTTTTTCATAGTGTCTTCTTCTATCTTATTATTTTTGAAAATGTTTTTAATAAACGAAAGTATATTCATTTTACAAATATAAGGAACAAAAAAAACCCTCCAAAAAATGAAGGGTTTAAATATTATTCAAGTACTAAATTATTCAGCACCTTCTTCTTCTTTAGTTTCTCCTTCAGTACCTTCTCCTTCTGCACCTTCTTCTGCTTCTTCTTCTACAACAGCAGCACGAGACATTCTAACTTGTACAACCACCATAGCATCTGGATGTAAAAATTCAAACTTCTCACTTTCTAATTCATTTAAAAACAGTCTGTCACCAATTTTTAAATTAGATATATCCGCTGTAATTTCATCTGGTAAATTCATTGGTAAAGCTTTTACCTTTAATTTACGATTGGTAAATCTTAAATTTCCACCATTCATTACACCTGGTGCATTACCAAGTAATCTCACAGGAATATTCATAGTTACTTCTTTATCATCAAATAATTGATAAAAATCTATATGTAAGATTCTGTCAGATACAGGATGAAATTGAATATCTTGTAAAATAGTATTGATTTTTGTACCATCTAAATCGATAGTTGCTGTATATACATTTGGTGTATATACTAATGGTCTAAATGCTTTTTCCTCTGCGGAGAAATGGATAGTGTCGCCACCGCCATAAATTACGCAAGGTACTTTTTCAGCATTACGTAAGGCTTTTGTTTCTTTTTTACCTACGCTTTCTCTTTTGGTTCCTTTAATAGTAATAGATTGCATTCTGTATTTTTTTACATTAAAAATTGATTACTGATAGATGTGTTCTCGTGAACTTTCTTCATCACATCGGCAAATAATGGGGCGCAAGATACTGTTTTTATTTTAGAACAATCGTGATTTTTAGGAATAGTATCGGTAACTATTAATTCTAATAATTTAGAATTGTTTATACGTTCAATTGCTTTGCCTGAAAGTATGGCGTGTGTGGTGATTGCTCGTACACTTAAAGCGCCTTTTTCCATCATAATATCTGCTGCTTTTGTTAATGTTCCTGCAGTGTCAACCATATCATCTACAATGATTACATGTCGACCTGTTACGTCGCCAATTAATTCCATATGAGAAATTACGTTGGCTTTTTCGCGTTGTTTGTAACAGATTACAACTTCGCTATTTAAAAATTTAGAATAGGCATACGCACGTTTTGAACCGCCCATATCTGGTGAAGCGATTGTAATATTATCTAAATTTAAACTTTCAATATATGGTAAAAATACAGTTGATGCATATAAGTGATCTACCGGTTTTTCGAAAAACCCTTGAATCTGGTCTGCGTGTAAATCCATTGTAATAATTCTAGTAGCACCTGCGGTTTGTAACATTTTCGCAACTAATTTTGCTGCAATTGGCACTCTAGGTTTGTCTTTTCGATCTTGTCTTGCCCAACCAAAATAAGGTATTACAGCTGTAATGTGTCTTGCAGATGCCCGTTTTGCTGCATCAATCATTAAAAGCATTTCCATTAAATTGTCGCTATTTGGCATGGTCGAACCTATAATAAAAACTCTTCGTCCACGGATGGTTTCATCATAAGAAACTTGAAATTCGCCATCACTAAAATTTATTCTTTTAGAATCCCCTAATTTTTGCCCGTAAGCTTCTGCGATTTTTTTTCCTAATTCATTGCTTTCCGAGCAAGAAAACAGTTTCGGTTTTAATAGATTTGTTGTCATCTGTTTATTTTAGTTATGTAGTATTTGGCAAAAATAAATATAAGTATAAGTTAAATTGTTTTATTTTGATTTTACTTATTAACTATATTCTTATCTATTTGTTAGCTTAAATTAAAAATGAAAAAAAAATAGTTAAAACAATGTCAATTTTATAGATTTGCATTCTTAATTTTAGGTTAGCTTAATTTTATTGGTAATGCTCAAGTGGCGGAATTGGTAGACGCGCTGGATTCAAAATCCAGTTTTTTCGGAAGTGCGGGTTCGATTCCCGCCTTGAGTACTTTTTAAAACCTCAACTATTTAATTTTAAATACGTTGAGGTTTTTTTAGGTTCTAGTTTATAATTGGTATTATTTTCATATATTTGAGAATGAAATTATTAGAAATTAAAACATACTTACTTATATCTAAAAAACCAACCAAATTAAAAAGAAATCGAATTATCGAAATTTTTGATGACGTAGAAAATTTCAAATATTATCATAATAGAAAACAAAATTTGAATAATATTGAAGATTTAATGATGGATTAATATAATTAACCCTTGAAGGGTTGTAAAACATAAATATGTGCACAGTAACCTACATACCAATAAACGAAACCGATTTTATATTAACCTCAAGTAGAGATGTCCCTTTTGCAAGAGAAAAGGCATTATACCCAAAAAAGTATGAAGAAGATAGTGTAGAAATCACGTATCCAAAAGATGGTAGAGCAAGTGGTACTTGGATTGGTTATAGTTCTAAAAACCGATTAATTTGTTTATTAAACGGCGGATTTGAAAATCATAGTTCTGAAAAAACGTATCGAAAAAGTAGAGGAGTCATTGTAAAAGATTTGTTGAAAGAAACGGATATTTTTGCCGCTTTAAGCGAAATAAATTTAAATAACATTGAACCTTTTACACTAGCTATTGTAGATTGGAATAACGAATTACAATTAATAGAATTAGTTTGGGATGGAAAACAAAAACACATCAAAAAATTAGATCAAGAAAAGCATATTTGGTCATCTTCTACTTTGTACGATGAAAAAATGAAGCAATTGCGAAAAAATTGGTTTGCAGATTGGAAATTAGAAAATAAACAAACAGATATTTTAGATTTTCATCACAATGCAGGAATTAATGATTGTAATGTAGATGTAATTATGAAACGTGAAAAAGTTGGTACAGTTAGTATTACGCAAGTAATCAAAACGAACAATGAGATTGCTATGAATTACGAAGAAATTATATAAGAAATGCTAAAAACATTACTAGCACACTACCGATTATTGATAAAAAGAAATAAGTCATATTTAATAAAATAAATTTAAAAAATGTTTTCCACTTACTTTGTTTGTAATATTTTCTTAAAGCGATATAAAGGTAAATAAGAAATAAAAGAAATGAAATACCAAAGAAAATATCTGAATTAAAAATTCTATCTAGAATTATACTTAATAATAAATTTAGAAAAAATACGGTTTGTATATGAAAAATAAAAATTAAATGCTCCGTGTAATTTATCTTTCTTCTTATATAAAATAATTTCATAAAGAGCGCAAAAACAGGAAGCATAAAAAATAACACTATAGGAATTTTAGAAATAAAATCACTTAAATAAGCATCTTTAGAATCATTATTTTCTAATAAAGATCTAAATTCTTTTGCTTTCTTAAACCAAAATACATTTGTTGTAGTCCTTTTGTAACCTAAAGAATCTAATGCTTTGCCAACATTTTTTGTTTTACAATTTGTAAAGGTCTTTAGTTTGTTGAAAAATGACTCATGACCTAATCTTTTGAGTATTTGTTTGCCAGTATTCATTTTTGAGTAATCACTTATTTTATAATCTATTTCATTTAATAATAATTTATCATCTAAGTTATTTAGATATACCATTTTAAAATTTTGATAATTTTTCAAACTATCTCCTAAAAAATCATTTTTTTTAAACTCTGAATAAAAAAGAGGGACATTATCTTTAATTAAATTATTTATAATTTTATCTTTTTCAATAGTTGTAAGTAAACTATCGGTTACTGTTTCTTTAAATTTAGAATGATTAAATAAACTATCCGAATTTTGTATAATCCTATTTCTTAATTTTGGTTTATTTTTAATTGTATCGGAATTCTTATCTGAATACTTGAATTTAAGTAAACCAAGATCAATATTAAATTCTAAATCATCTTTTACTTTTTTAAGATCTTTTTTTGTTTTATTTAATAAAGAATCTTTCTGTTTTTCTATAGGATTTTCCGATTCGTACTTATTAGCAATATCTTTATAACTATCTATAGAACTAAAAATACCAGTAATTAAAAAGAAAATAATACTAGTGTGTAAATACAGTTGAAACGGATTTACATACTTCATTCTATGCCCATAAACATATTCATTAGTAACTTTACCAGGTTTAAATAATAGAGGAACAATCGTGTTTAATGTTCGTGTATCGAAAGAGAAAAATCCAGAAAGAAACTCAGTTAAATATTGTTTTATACTTAATGGTTGTAGGTCATTTACCTGTCCGCAATTAGAACAAAAGTTATCACGATTAGAAATTGGTTGCTGGCAATTAAGACATTCAACACCTCTTTTATTTCCGTCAAATCTTGTGTTTGATTTCATTTTAAATGGAAAACTAAGTCACTAAACTACAACTATTTTTCTGTTAATTCAAAATAGCAGGAATCATTAACTGAAAAGAAGGAATAAAAACCTTAAACTTTTTAGTGGTTGTAAAATTAATCATTTTATAAAAGCCACACATCGATCCAATTGGAGAACTCAGTAAACAAAACGAACTATATTTATGTTGTTCTTTTGGTGCTAATATTGGTTTTTGACCAATAACACCTTCGCCTTTAACAATTTCTGTTTCGTTAAGAGAATCGAATATTTGCCATTTTCTACTAATTAACTGAACCGAATCATTACTTTGGTTTTCAATAACAACTTCATAACTAAACAAATAATTTAGTCGATAATTTTGATAGCGAGTACCTTCAAAATTTGTTTTGACTGAAATTTTAATTCCGTTTGTTATTTGCTGAACCATTGTAAATACTGATTAATAGTGCTACACAAAGGTAACTTTTATTTTTAAAAATTACTCGTAAATACTAAAAATCTACCTAAATCCCATTACATTTGCAAAATATGAGTCAAAAACAACGTTATTTTTATATTATTCGCATGCAATTTTTGGGTTTCCGTTTTCACGGATGGCAAAAACAAAAGGATCAAAAAACTTTACAAGGTCATGTAGAGAAAACACTAAAATTTGTTTTAGGTGCAGGAAAAGCAAAAGTTTTAGGTTCGGGTAGAACCGATGCAAAAGTGTCTGCAAATGATTTTCCGATGGAATTATTTATTTATGAAGAAATAACAGATTTAGATAATTTTTTAATTGAATTTAACAATAATTTGCCAGCAGATATTAAAGCACTTTCAGTTATCGAAACAAACGATAAATTCAATATAATTCAAAATTCAAAAGTGAAAGAATATTTGTATTTTTTCTCTTTTGGCACTAAAAATCATCCGTTTTCAGCGCCTTTAATTACTTGTTTTCATGAACATTTAGATTTAGAATTAATGAAAAAAGGTGCACAATTATTTCAAGGCGAACATTGGTACAAACATTATTGCACCAAACCAACCGAATTTGCTAATTACAATAGAGAAATTACAGTAAGTGAAATTGTAGTAAATGACATTTATACCGCTAATTTTTTCCCTGAAAAGTCGTATGTTTATCGTGTTAAAAGTAGAGGCTTTTTACGAAATCAAATCCGTTTAATTATGGGAACACTTTTTAGATTAGGGCAAGGAGAAGTAGATTTAGAATTTATTAAAAAATCATTAATCGAACATAATATAGACAGACCTTTACCTTTTGTTGCTCCAGCATCTGGTTTAATTTTGAATAATGTGGAGTTTATTTAAAATGACTTTAGACGAAAAGACTTTAGACTAAATTGATAAATAGTATAAGATAATTAAAATAAAAATTCGCAAAATCTGTGAAAATCTGCGTAATCTGCGAGATCAGTGGGAAAAACAAAAATATAATGACAAAAGAAGAAACCTTAAAAGATAAATGGCAAGCTATACAAACAAAATTATCTAATCAGTTTGCTGATGGCGAAACTTTAAATGTAGATTCAATTACCTATTTAATTGGCGTACAAGAATTAGGTCAAGGAGCAAGAAAGTTCAAAAAAGATGAGAAAGTTGCCTTAATGCACATTGCTGTTTGTAGATTGTTAGAACCTTTTGGTTATTATGAATTCGAATATTATGATGAAGATAAATGGCCACATTATAAATCTATTAAAGAATTGCCATTTCTAAAAGCAGGCGAGCAAACTGTGTTGCTTAAAGAAGCAATTGTTAATTATTTTGAGAATGAAATCTAGAAATTAGCAAAAAGTTAAAAGGAATAGAAATTTAAAAAAATCTGTGGAATCTGTGAAATCTGCGTGAAATTAAAATCTGTGCATAAAGAAAATCTAATATCCGTTAAAGAAGTAACCGAAATCATACAAAATCAAACTGTAAATTTTGGTGTTGAAGAAGTGAACTTTCAAGAATCCTTACATCGTGTTTTAAAAGAAAATGTGGTTGCCGATCGTGATTTTCCGCCTTTTAATCGTGTTTCTATGGACGGAATTGCTATCAAATTCAATCAATTCCAAAACGGAAAAAGAGATTTTAAAATTGAAGGAATTCAACCAGCAGGTTCGCCACAATTAACTTTAAAAAACAATGAAAATTGTATTGAAGTAATGACTGGCGCAACCTTGCCAAACAATGTAGATTCTGTTATTCCGTATGAATTAGTTACAATTAAAAACGGAATTGCAACCATAAACTTACAAGAAATAAAGCACTTTCAAAACGTGCATAAAAAAGGAAAAGATCGTAAAAAAAACGATGTTATTTTAACCGAAAACACTTTAATAAGTTCTGCGGATATTGGTGTTTTAGCAACAGTCGGAAAGTATAAAGTAAACGTTGCAAAACAACCTAAAGTAATGATTATTTCGACTGGTGATGAATTGGTTGCCGTGAATGAAAATCCGTTAGATTGTCAAATTAGAAGATCTAATGTGTATACTTTAATTTCCTTATTAGAAAATCTAAATATTAAAGCAGATAATGTTCATATTTCGGATGATAAAGAGAAATTAAAAACCACCATTTCAAAAATATTAAATAATTACGATGTACTACTTTTTAGTGGCGCAGTTAGTAAAGGTAAATTCGATTTTATACCAGAAGTTTTAAACGAACTTAAAGTTGAAAAACTTTTTCATAGAGTAAGTCAACGACCAGGAAAACCATTTTGGTTTGGGCGTATTGCATCATCTATAACGGATAATTTAGGCACAAAAAAAAATACAGTTGTTTTCGCTTTTCCAGGAAATCCTGTTTCAACTTATGTGAGTTGTTTGCGTTATTTTCAGCCTTGGTATAAAAAATCGGTTGGTTTAGATGCAACTAATAAAAACTTTGCAATATTAGATCAAGATTATACTTTTAAACCAAATCTAACTTATTTTTTACAAGTAAAATTAACTAACAAAAACGGAAGTATTTACGCAACGCCATTAACTGGTCACGGTTCAGGCGATTTAGCAAATTTGGCAGATGTTGATGGTTTTTTAGAAATCCCTAAAGGGAAAGATTTGTTCTTGAAAGGCGCTGTTTTTAATTATATATCTTTTCGATAACAAAAAGTTCACGCAAAGTCCACAAAGAAAAAATACGCTAAGATCGCAAAGTTTATATTTTTTGTATTTGCTTTGCAATCTTTGCGAAAACTTTGCGACCTTTGCGTGAAACCATACGATAATGAAAGAAAAATTTACACACATAAATAAAAATAACCAACCAAAAATGGTAAATGTTGGTGATAAAAAAATAACCAAAAGAACTGCAATTGCTAAGGCGGAAATGTTTTTAGGTAAAGAAATTATCAATCATTTTAATGACAAAGAATTGGTTACCAAAAAAGGACCTGTTTTTCAAACGGCAATTATTGCAGGAATTCAAGCAGTTAAAAAAACGTCTGAATTAATACCAATGTGCCATCCGTTATTGATAAATGGCGTGGATATTACTATTGAGATTATAGATAAAGAACAAGTAGAAATATTTTGCAAAGTTTCCATTGAAGGAAAAACTGGCGTTGAAATGGAAGCATTAACAGGCGCAAATATTACTGCATTAACCATTTATGATATGTGTAAAAGTATTTCGCAAAAAATGGTAATTAAAAACTTAAGATTGGTTAAAAAAACTGGTGGAAAAAGTGATGTTTTCTTATCGGAATAAATTAACAAAGTAAATAAACGTTTTTAAACAATTAATTTCTCAAAAAATTATATGAATAAAATAATACTACTTTTAATAATAGCATTTACAACAGGTTGTGAGGTTGAATCTCAAAAAGTCTATAGACATATTGGTGATATAGAAAAAAACAATACCGATGCTGAAGATTTTAAAACATGTCATAATGAAAAACACATAATTCAATATTTTAATGATTCTAAAGGTTTATCTTATTTAGGTGAAAAACCTGAGATAGAAACTAAATTTAAAAAAGAATTTATACCATCTAAAAAGAAAAATCAAAACGGTTATATTAGAATTCGTTTTGTTGTTAATTGTAAAGGAGAAACAGGTAGATTTAGGGTTTTAGAATCGGATAATGATTACAAAAAGAAAATATTTGATTCCGAAATTACAAAACAACTTTTAGAAATCACTAAAAAATTAGACGCTTGGGAAATCAAATTAATCCGCAATAAAGAAAGAGATTATTACCAATACCTAATTTTTAAAATTGTTAACGGAAATATTAAAGAAATTTTACCATAATGAGATATTTATTAATAGGATTAGGTTTGTTGTTTTTTAGTCATACTTTTTCACAAGAAAATTGCGAGGCGTATAAATATTATGGTGATACCTTAAAATGTAAGGCTTGTGAAAAAGCGGAAGAGTCATCAAAATATTATCAATTTAAAATGCAGTTTCATCAAAAATTAGATGAAGCTCTTAAAATAGATAGTACTTATGCTTACGCTTACCGAGAAAAATCTACGGCATATTTAAAATCTGGTGATTTTATAACTTGGAAAAAAATAATTGATAAAGCAGTAAAATACGACTTTGAAGATAATTTAGGTTATCGTGCTTGGTGTAGATATCAATTTTTTAGAGATTATCATGGAGCAATTAAAGATATTGAAAAATTAGAAAGTTTAGTGACTTACGATATAGGAAATGGAATTAACGGTCATTATCACTTAAATATTGCCAAAGCAATTTGTTATGATGCAATTGGTGAGAAGCAAAAGGCAATTCAAATTATTGAAAATCAACTTAAAGTAAAAAATTATTTTATTGGTTTATTTGATTACTACCAATTAGGTGTTTTGTATTATGAATCGGCTGATTTTAATAAAGCATTAATTGCTTTACAAAGGCAAATTAAAGAGAATGATTTAGCGGAAGTTCATTATTATTTAGCTCTAACACAGAAGAAATTAAATAATCTTATTGCCTATAAAAAGGAGTTGCAAACTGCAAAAACAATGTATTTGAATAATGAAATATTATTTGATGCTTACACACATCATTATAATAAAATATTTTTAGTAGATATTGAAAATGAATTAACTAAGTAAATACCATGCTTAAAAAAAACACTTCTAATATGATTTGATTGAAAACTTTGGAAAGAGTGTTTTTAATGAAAATTTGACAATTCACATCAATTTTTTATATGATAATCGTTAAAAATAAAGATGTAAAAGTTATGAGTAATAAAAAGAGAACAAAATGACACAACACAGAAAAAGAAATAAGAATTTAGGGTTAGCAGAATTAATTGCTATTGCTTTAGGCGGAATGGTTGGCGGAGGAATTTTTACCATACTTGGTATTTCTGTATCTATGATTGGAAATTTGACACCAATTGCTATTATTATTGGTGGGTTAATTGCTTCTTTAGCAGCATACTCTTATGTGAAATTAGGGCTGTATTATCGAGATGAAGGAGCAACATATTCTTTTTTTAAAAAGACGTATCCTAAGTCTCATTTTTCAGCATCTGCAATAGGTTGGTTTATTATTTTTGGATATATCAGTACTTTAGCATTGTATGCTTACACTTTTTCATCTTATGCAATAAGTAGTACGGATTTTGCCAATAATATTTGGATTAGAAAAGGTATTGCAATAGGTGTAATAGCTCTTTTTACATTAATTAACATTTGGAGTGTTAACGGAATGGGAAAAATTGAAGATTTAATGGTTTATACTAAACTGATAGTTTTAACAATCATTTCAATCGTATTAATGCAACACGGAACAACAGATTTTGGAACATTTATCGAAAATATGGCTTTAGATGCTGAAAATTCAAGTGTTTTTTCGATTCTAATTGTTGCTTCATTAACTTTTGTTGCCTATGAAGGTTTTCAGTTAGTTATTAATGCTGTAAATGAAATGACTAACCCAGAAAAAAACATTCCAAGAGCAATATATATTGCTATTAGTTTGGCAATTTTAATTTATGTTGTAATTTCTTTAGGTGCTTTGTTTGCCATACCAACTGAAGAAATCATAAAAAATAAAGAATATGCACTTGCGGCAGGAGCAGGCAATGTACTCGGTAAAATTGGAACAAACCTTGTTATTCTAGGTGCAATTTTGGCAACAAGTAGTGCAATAAGTGGGACTGTTTTTGGTTCTTCAAGACAAATGTCTGTAATTGCAAAAGATGGTTATTTTCCGCATTGGTTGGCAATCAGAAAAAATAATGGTCCGCAAAACGCAATTATAGGAATGGCAGTTATGGCAAGTATTTTAATTTTAATTGGTGGTCTTGAATTAATACTTGAATTTGGAAGCATCACTTTTCTTTTAGTTTCTTTATTAATGGCTGTAGCAAATTATAAAATAAGAGACAAAACTAACTCTTCTAAATTTTTAACAGGGTTATCAATTATTGGACTTGGAATTGGTGGAATACTAATATTATATTATGAATTTACAACCAAATGGGAACAGATGATTATCATAATAATACTCTATATTGTTTTGGCTTTTGGTGCTTGGAAGTATTCAAAAAAAAATATTAAATCAAAAACATCGATAAAGAACATATAAAATTGTAAAGTTTCCATTGAAGGAAAAACTGATGGGAATATTGATATATCAGAACACTGATGACACGGATTTGAACAGATAATCACAGATTAATTAGTTATGAAAAACTATATATTACTTATTTTAGTTATTACTTTTTTAGGATGTTCTTCTTCTAAAAATAATTTTAATAAATCAGATTGGGATAAAGAAAACTTATTTGGGGAAATTAAAACTTTAAAAACGAAAACTCCAATTTAATAGCTAAAGAAGACAAACCGATTGGTTCCAAACATTTTAAAATTAAAAACTATAAGTGGGATGAATTTGGGAATTTAATAGAGGAAATCAGTACAGATAATATGCAAGGAATCTTATTCCATTTTAGATTTAAATATAAATATGATCAATTTAATAATTGGATTTTTAAAGAAAAGTTTAATAAAAGCAAGTCCATTTATATTGTAAAAAGAGAAATTGAGTATTATTAATACATTAATTTTATGAATTACCATGCTTAAAAAAACATTCTTCAAATTAATAAATAACTATACTTCTAATAATGATTTAATCGAGAATCTTTGGAAAGAAATAGAAAAACAATATTCTTCCCAAAAAAGGCATTATCATAATTTAAATCATTTAGAAAATTTATTAGAGCAACTATTAAAAGTTAAATCAGAAATTAAGGATTGGAATGTTGTTTTATTCACATTGTACTATCACGATATAATATACAATGCTTTAAAAAAAGATAACGAGGAAAAAAGTGCAAATTGTGCAAAGAAAGTAATGTTTGAATTAAATATTTCATCAAATAAAATAGAACTTTGTTATTCTCAAATAATTGCTACAAAAAGTCATCATAAAAATACGAATGAGGATACTAATTTGTTTACAGATGCCGATTTGTCTATTTTAGGATTTCCATCAAAAAAATATAGAATCTATTATACACAAGTTAGAAAAGAGTATAAAATGTTTCCTGATTTTATGTACAATCCTAATCGAAAAAAAGTATTGCAAAAATTTTTAAAAATGAAACGGATTTTTAAAACAGATTACTTCTTTAATTCTTTTGAAAAACAAGCAAGAATTAATCTAAAATCGGAAATAAAAATCCTTTAAAATAAGAGTTACTCCAAAGAACTAAGTATTCCTTTTAAAAACAAATTCATATCAAAATCACTACTGCTTTTTAAACCAGTTCTTACAATAACCAACTCTTGTGTTGGTAAAATAAAAACACGCTGACCTTGATAACCGTTAGCGGAATACATATTTTCTGGAGCATCTTTAAAGTATTTACCAGCATTTAACCAAAAATGTCCGCCATAATCACCATTAGATGTATTTGTTGGTTCTTTTGTAAAATCAACCCAAGATTTATTAATAATTTGTTCGCCGTTCCACATGCCGTTTTGCAAATAAAATTGACCGTATTTTGCCCAATCTCTAGTGGTTGCCCAACCATAAGAACTACCTACATAAGTACCTGAATAATCCGTTTCTATCAACATAGAATGCATACCTATTTTATCAATGAATTCAGTGTACCAAAAGTCTAAATATTCTTGGTGTGTACCAAACCGATTTCTAATAAATTCACTTAAAAGATTTGTGGTTCCGCTAGAGTAATTCCAACTTTCGTTTGGTTTGCCAGCAAATTGCTTTTCTAATTGTACTTTACTCATTTTAGGTTCAATAAACAGCATTTTTGTAACGTCGCAAATTTTTCCGTAATCTTCTAACCATTCTAAACCAGAATTCATATTTAAAAGATTTTTTAATGTGATTTCTTTTCTGGAATCATCTTCCCATATAGGAAATAAGAATTTTTGATCTAAATTTACTTTTTCTTGTTTCTCTAAAACTCCTAAAATAGTGCTAGTTACACTTTTAGTCATTGACCAACCAAGAATTATAGAATTTTTATCGAAGTTCTCAGCATACTTTTCCGAGATTAAATGGCCTTTATATAAAACTAAAACCGAACGTGTTTTATGTTTATCTTCAAAAGCAAAATCTATTGCTTTATTAATTTTAGCATAATCAATAGTATTAAATATAGTATCTATTGGTTTTAAATTTCCAGACGGATAAGGTTTATTAATAGTTTGCTTATTTCTATTTGGTTTTGGTATGTTAATCGGTTCATTTTCTTTACCATGCGGAATTAAAATTGCACCTAAACCATCTTTAAATTTTGAAGTTCTATTTTTAAAGATAACAACTTTAGAATTAACAGATTTATCTTTTTCGTTTAGTGTACTTGTCGCTAAATTCATTGACGGAATGTCATTATCTTCTTTTTCGGTTTGAGATTGACTTCTGTCTGCAATAAATTTATGAGAAGCAATACTTTTAGATGAAAATCCGTTTATAATATCAAATTTAGGATATAGAGCAAAATAAAAATATACGGATACTAATATAATGATTAGTGTTAAGAATTTTAAAATATGTTTCATGATTAAAAAGAATTTGAAACAAAAATGATAAAAATATTTTTAAAAATATTCAATTTTAAATATTTATTGTTTTTTTTGCCTTAAAATAAGTTTTGTGCTTAACACTTTCCTCTTCCTTTTCTCATTCCAGATCCATGACCTTTTCCTTGCCCATTGCCTTTTCCTTTTTTCATCTGTTCTTTTGCTTTGGTTTTATTACCACAGGGTTTGTTAGAACCTTTAACAATACTTTTAAAGTTTTTTTTAGAAATATACTGTGCTTCGTAAGAAGATTTTTCTTTTAGTATTTGTTTATAAAACACACGTAAGTGATTTTTTGAACCACAGGTTAATTGAGTATATACATTTAAAATTAAAGAATTATCGGTTCTTTTTTTAAAGGATTCTATATCGTATATATCTAATTCTTCAATTGTAACAGCAACTTTTAAAGCCTCAATAAGCGATTGTTCAGACTGTTTGGTTAATTTATTATATAATTCTTGAATTTTATGATTTGAAAATTCACCGTTAAGTTTATTAGGTGTTTTGATGCCATTATTTTTCAATAAACTCAATATTTTATTCATATGGTTTTGCTCAGAACTCGCAATAGTTTTAAAAATTTCCAATTCATATTTTTCATATGCAAAGTAATAAACGTCTCTTGCTAATTTTTCCTCTTCGTATAAAAAAGTCAAATCATTAACTTCTTCGTTTGTAAGAATTATTTGATTGCTGTATGTTGTTTTGCTGTATCCTAATAGACTAACAAGTAAAAAACAACTTATATTAATTAGTTTAATCATAATGTGTGGTTTTAATTATGGATTTTATTTTGCAAATTTCATACCAAAACTCCTAAAAAATAGCAACAAAAGTTACATTGCTTAATGTTTTTTTGCAAGATAGTATTAACCATGCGGTTAAGTGGTATTGATACTTAAATAAAAGATAAACAAGTTATTAAATAAAAAATATTATGAATTGTTATTTGAATTATTGAATAATAATTTTTATATTTGCCAACCACATGGTTAAATTAAATAGTTAATTTTCGAAAAAAAATAAATAAATGTTAAAAAAAATATTGATACTATTAATAGGGATTGTCTTAATGTCTTTTAATTTTCAGAATAATGAAGAAACATATTCTTTGACAATAATTGTAAAGGATTTGAGAAACTCAACTGGTGTTGTTCAATTTGCATTATATAATAAAAAAGGTTCTGTACCTGATGAAAAATATCAAAAATATTATAAAAAGAGTACTGTATTTATTAATGATAATTCAGCAACCATAACTTTTAATAATTTACCTAAAGCTAAATATGCTATAAATATTCTACACGATGAAAATGAAAATGGTAAAATTGATAAAAGGTTTTTTTTGCCAAAAGAAGGTATTGGTTTTTCAAATTATAAATCAATAGGATTGCGAAATCGTCCTAAATTTTCGAAAGCAAGTTTTAACTTAGATGATAATATGACAAAGATTGTTACAGTAATTTATATGTAAACAAGTTAAATAAATTTAAAGTTAGTAGTATGGATAATTTTTTTATTTCGAAAAGTAATGGCGATAAAGAACTTTTTTTACCCAATAAACTAAGAGAATCATTAAAAAAAAGTGGTGCAATAAATCAATATATTAATTTAATTATGGAAGAATTAACGTCACAAATTTATGATGGTATATCTTCTAAAGAAATCTATAAAAAAGCTTTTTCATTATTAAAAAAAATGAATCGTACTTATGCATCTAAATATAGTTTAAAAAAGGCATTATTTGATTTAGGACCAACAGGTTTTCCGTTTGAACGATTGGTAAGTGCTTTGTTAAAACAAAAAGGATATAAAACAAAAGTTGGTGAATTATTGTTTGGAGAATGTGTTACACATGAAATAGATGTTTTGGCCGAAAAAGACCAAGTAATTTATGCGGTTGAATGTAAATTTCATTCAAAACCTCAGGTTAAAAATAATGTAAAAATCCCGCTATATATTAATTCAAGATTTATTGATATTCAGAAGCAATGGAATAAAAACCCAAAAAACACAAGTCATTTAAAGCAAGGTTGGTTGGTTACTAACACAAAATTCACGAAAGATGCCATTAATTATGCTAAATGTGTTGGGTTAAAATTATTAAGTTGGGATTATCCTAAAAATAACGGAATTGGTAAAAATATTGATGAATTTGGATTATATCCCATAACTGCATTGACGACACTTACAAAATCCGAAAAAAAACAAATTATCGAAAATGATATTATTTTAATTACAGAATTGAGGCAATCAGCATTTGTGTTAAATAAAATAAGAATTTCGCCAATAAGAATTGAACGAATTTTGGCAGAAGCACAGCATCTATTAACAAAATAAGAGAATTTATTATGAACAGAAACAACAAATTTCACAGCATATTTTTGATATTATTTTTCTTTATTTATGGTTTTTCTCAAGAGAAAAAAGATAGTATTCCTAGTTTTAACCTTGTAAAAATAGCATTGGTAAATCAAACAGATAGTTATGTTACATTTCCTACAGATGTTGGGAATATTGCGCCTTTAATGTTTGAAGCAAACATAAGTCCAAGTTTTATTATAAGGCAAAGAAAAGATTCGAGATTACTGGCTGTACTTACTTCTCAAATAGTTATTAGAATGTATAATGAAGAGTCTTTTCCTGTACAAACTCCAAGTTATATACCACAAATTTCATTTTATTATGCTGCAAATAATAAGCAACGAAAAAACCAAAATACAATTTTTGGAAGAATTGCACATCATTCTAATGGGCAAGATGATAAGTTTTATAACGAAAATGAATCTATTAATTTGAAATCAGGAAATTTTGCAACTAATTTTTTTGAAATAGGATTAATTCAGACTAGATATAATAAAAAACTTAATGCAGTCAATTTTTTTAAAAGTTCGTTTGAAGTTCATCCTAGAAGTTGGATGCTAACAGAACTGCATGGTCAATATAGCGGATTCCGATGGCATAATTCATTCGAAGCTTTTAAGTTGCCTTTTTTAAAATCAGATAAAAATGACAACCCAAAATTTTCTTTAAAGTTAGAGACAACCTTGATGTTGGATAGTTATAATAATCTAAACACCTTTGATTTAGATAGACTAAATGCTAGTTTGACATTTTATTATCATCCAAAATTTTTGGAAGATATAGGTTTGTTTGTGCAATTTTATCATGGTTTAGATTATTATAATATTTATTTCCAAGAACAATTAGATGTTATTAGATTTGGAATTATGACTGAAATATTACGATTTTAATTTTGATTGTGTAATCAAAGTTACACTTTAAAACAGGCGAAAATTTGGTAGAACGAAATATTGTTTTTATTTTTGTCAACCAAACGGTTAAACTATATAATTAAATAAAGTGATTAAAAAGAAAGAAAATAATACCGAAAAGCAAATTCTAGAAGCTGCAAAAAATATTTTTCAGCAAAAAGGAATGGATGGCGCAAGAATGCAAGAAATTGCAGACACTGCTGGTATTAATAAATCCATGTTACATTATTATTACCGTAGTAAGCAAAAATTATTTGATGCGGTTTTTAAAAGCGCCATTAATTTAATGGCGCCAAAAATTATTAAAATTGTAGAAACGGACGAGCATCTTTTTGATAAAATAAGAAGTTTTACTAATAAATATATTTCATTTATGAACAAGCATTCTTTTATACCGACTTTTATCATTCAGGAATTAAACAGAAACCCAGATATGATTAAAGAGGTTTTTATTTCAAAATTTGATGATTCAATCAGTGAAAAATTAAAAAAACAAATAGAAGAATTGGTAGAAAAAGGAGGAATAAAACCAATAAAACCAGAGCATTTATTAATAAATATTGTGTCTATGAGTATTTTTCCGTTTATGGCAAAACCGCTATTAAGTGCAGTTTTGCAAAAAAATGAAAAGCAATATAAACAACTAATTAACGAAAGAAAAATGCATGTTGCAGAATTTGTAATTGATGCTATAAAAATTAAATAAAATGAAACATTCGTAACAATAATTTTGATACACAAAGGAATAATCAATATGAATGTGCCATATTCCAAATTATAAAATAAAAATGAACATATGAAAATTTTAACTAAATATATTCCTGCAAGTATTTTAACCGCTTTTGGTTTGTTAACTTTATTTTTAACAACAACCATCTTGTTAGATTTGCTTGGTATGCGTGACAAAAATGAAGGTTTTACACCATTTGTAATTTGGGTGAATCTAATTAGTGGTTTAATTTACGTAATTTCTGCTTATGGTTTTTTAAAATCTAAAAGTTGGACAACCAAACTGCTTGCCGCTACATTATTGCTGTTAATTGGTGCTTTTATTGCTTTTAATATTCATATAAATAATGGTGGAATTCATAAAAATGACACTTTTGGTGCTTTAATTTTCAGAATGAGCATAACCGCAATTTTTACTGTAGTATCCTATTTTACAATAACAAGAAAAAAATAAAAGAATTCTCATGAAAAAAATATTTTACATTTTAATCGCATCTATTTTCTTCTTTAGTACAAGTTGTACTAAAGAAAAGAAAACAGTTGTAAAAAAAGAAATTGCCGTTAATACAGATCAATTAATTTATCAAAGTAAAGGGTATAAATTAATGGAACAAAAATGTTTTATTTGTCATTTTCCTAAGCCAGATCCATCAAAAAGAGATCAAATGATTGCGCCACCAATGTTAAGAGTGCAAGAACATTACAAACCATCATATTCTAAAAAAGAAGATTTTGTTAATGCGATTAGAACTTGGGTTGCAAATCCAACCGAAGATAAAGTGCAAATGCCAGGAGCAGTTCGTAAGTTTAACATTATGCCAAAATTGGCTTATGCCGATGAAGATGTAAAACTAATTGCAGAAACTTTATATGATATAGATTTTGGTGTTAGTCCAAAAATGCACAATAATAATCAGAAATTACAATTAAATAATGGCAAAAAATGGGAATTAGATAAAACCGCTATCACCAAAGTAAATACCATTATTAAAAAACTAAATAATTTTAAATCGGATGATGTAAACGAATATCAAAATTTTGGGAAAGAAGTTTTTAGTACTGCTAAAACTATTTTGTTAGACAAAAATATTTCCAATGAAAAATTAGAACAATTACAAGCGTTTTTTCATAATACCGAAGAAAATATGCATGATTTAATAAAAGTAAAAACGATTGAAGAAGGACAAAAACAGCAAGTAATTTTAAAGGGAAAGTTTAATGAATTTTTAAATTTTTTCGAATAAAATAAACATAAAATCATGAAATTAAAAATAATAATCATTGCATTAATTGCAATAACTACTTTTAGTTGTAAAAAGGATAAACCGAATAATACGGTAACAAAAGCAGAACAAAAAACAGTTCAAGAAGAAGAGCATCATCATGAAAATGAAGTCATTGTTTTTAATAATGGTGAAAAATGGAAAGTGGTTGATCATATGATGGCGCACATCCAAAATATGGAAAAAGATGTAAATAACTTTAACGGAAAATCATTAAAAGATTACACAGTTTTATCTAATAAACTAAATAAAAATATTGAATTATTGACTTCCAATTGTACTATGAAAGGTCAGGCGCATGACGAATTACACAAATGGTTATTGCCATATTTAGATTTAACAAATCAGTTTACAGAAGTGAAAACTAAAGATGAAGCAGAAAATCAATATCAAAAAATTAAAGCATCATTTAAAGACTTAAATAAATTTTTTAATTAACCTTTTAAAACAAATATATTATGAAAAAAGTATTTTTTATTAGTATGCTAATTATTACGTTATTTATGGTTAGTTGTTCAGAAACTGATGATTCACCAGAAGTAGAAACTTTAAGTCAAACAGAAATAGATGATTTAAAATTTTTAAGAGAAGAAGAAAAATTAGCAAGAGATGTTTATTTATTTTCTTATGATAAATATACGCAAGATATTTTTAATAATATTTCACAAAGCGAACAGCAGCATATGGATAGTATTTTAACATTATTGAACAGATATAATATTGACGATCCAGCATCTACAGAAAGAGGTGTTTTTATAAATCAAACTTTGCAAAATTTGTATAATGATTTAATAATACAATCTGATGTTTCTTTACTGGAAGCATTAAAAGTTGGAGCAACCATTGAAGATTTAGATATTAATGATATAGATGATTTTGAAGATAGAACAGATAAAACGGATATATTAAACACTTACGATAAGTTAAAATGTGGTTCTAGAAACCACATGCGAAATTATTATCAGCAGTTAATAAATGATGATTTTATTTATATAGTTCAATTTATTTCTATAACAGAATTAACCGAAATAATTAATAATTCAAACGAACAGTGTGGAAATTAAAACCACAAATATAGCATATGCAAGAATTTGAAAAACATTACGTAAACCGTAGTAATTGGTTAAGAGCAGCTGTTTTGGGTGCTAATGATGGTATTTTGTCAACAGCAAGTATTATAATTGGTGTTGCCGCAGCAAGTACCACAAGAGAACCTTTTATTTTGGCAGGTGTTGCAGGTTTGGTTGCTGGTGCTTTAGCAATGGCTGCAGGCGAATATGTTTCTGTTGGATCACAAGCAGATATTGAAAAATCGGATTTAGAAAGAGAGCAGAAAGAATTAGACGAAATGCCTGAAGAGGAACTTTTAGAATTAGCAAAAATATATGTAGAAAGAGGTTTAGACGATGATTTAGCACTAAAAGTTGCAAAGCAATTAACCGACCATGATGCATTAGGAGCACACGCTAGAGATGAATTAGGAATTAATGAGATTACCGAAGCAAAACCGCTAATTGCAGCATTGGCATCTGGAGTAGCATTTGTTTTTGGAGGAATTTTACCTGTTGTGGTTGCTTATTTTGGAGATTTAGATAGAATGATTTATTTACAATATATTTTCGCCATGTTATTTTTAATAATTTTAGGAGCAACAGCAGCAAAAACTGGAGGATCAAGTATAAAAAAAGCAATTATAAGAATCACATTTTGGGGAACAATGGCAATGGGAATTACTGCTTTATTAGGTCATTTATTTGGTGTAAATGTGAGTTGAGTTTAGACAATAAGATATTAGACTTTTAGACGCTAGACTAAAAACCAAAATCTGTGATAATCTGTGAGATCTGTGTTAGATAAAGCAACTAAAAACCACACAACTCTGTGAAATCTGTGAGTTCAGTGTGAGCAAAATAAAACCAACAAATTCTGCGCTAATCTGCGAAATCTGCGGGAGAAAACCTAAAATGAAGTTGAAGTTGAACTCGAAATAAAATTAAAGATAAAATTGAAATTAAAGTAAAAATTCAAAGCTAAAACACCGTAAAACTCTGTGGAATCCGTGAGTTCTGCGTGAAAACAATAATAAAATGAAACTAAAATACATCATATTCATCCTTTTCGGATACATAGCAACAGCACAACAATCAATTACTTTAAATGAATGTTATGACTTGCTTACTGAAAATTATCCGTTATTAAAACAAGGCGAATTTATAGAGCAGCAAAATCAATTAGATTTAGAAATTCTAGACAATAAGCGTAAGCCAACTATCGAACTTTTGGCACAAGCAAGTTACCAGTCAGATGTTACCAGTTTGCCAATTAGTATTCCGAATATAGAAATTGAAGAACCTAATAATGAACAATATCGAGCAAGTGTAAATGTAAATCAGTTAATTTATGATGGCGGACTTTTAAAGGCGACTGAGAATGCTAAAAAAAACAGTACAAATTCTAGAAAGAAAGAATTGGAAGTTTCTGTTTATCAATTACGGTTAAAATTGAATCAATTGTATTATTCAGTGTTGTCTTTACAGGAAAAAGAAGCACTTTTAAAACTAAAATTAAACTTGCTACAAACTAAACTTAAGGAAGTAAAAGCAGGTATAAAATATGGTGTTTTATTGCCATCACAAGATGATATTATTGAAGCTGAAATGCTAAAAATTGATCAATTAATAGACGGAAATATTATTTCGAAAACAAATTTAAAGAACACCATTTCACAATTAATCAATAAAGATATAAACATGTATGATTTTGATGAAAGCGACGTAAGTATCTCATTGTCAAATGATTTAAAACGACCAGAATTAGATTTATTTAACCTTAAAAAAGAAGAAATAACCAATAATAGTAAAATATTCGATTATAAAAATAAACCAAAATTATTTGGCTTTGCACAAGGTGGCGTTGGTAATCCTGCATTAAATATGTTAGATAATTCTTTTCAACCTTATTATGTAGTTGGTTTAAAATTAAAATGGAATCCGTTTGATTGGAACACCACAAAAAAAGAACAACAGAAATTACTGATAAATCAAAATTATATAGATAATCAGCAAGAAATATTTGAGTTAAATACAAAGATTGAATTAACCAATCAGCAATCACAAATAGAAAATTTAAACAAGCAAATTAAAAGCGATTTAGACATTATTACTTTGCGAAAAAGAATATTAAAAACAGTAGATTCTCAATTAAGAAATGGTGTCATAACAGCATCTATTTACATAACCGAATTAACTAATTTAACCGAAGCAGAAATCAATTTAAAGACACATAAAATTCAATTAACATTAGCAAAAGCAAATTATAATACGTTGTTAGGGAATTAAAAAAGACGGTAGAGTTCAGATGATAAGACATAAGACTAAAAACTCTATGAATCTCTTTGTTTCTCTGTGCAACTCTGTGAAACAACAAATAAAACAAAAACAAACATTACACGTACAATTCTGCGAAATCTGCGAAAATCTGCGTGAAAAAAGCATCACATCATGAAAATAAAAACAATCCTAATAATAACAATCTTAATTCTATTAACTTCCTGTAAAGAAGAAAAAATAAAAGCGGATGCCTACGGAAATTTTGAAGCAACCGAAACCACTATTTCAGCAGAAAGTAATGGTAAATTAATTTTATTTACCATTGAAGAAGGACAAACTATAAAAAAAGGAGCATTAATTGGCGTAATCGACACCATACAATTACATCTTAAAAAGAAGCAATTATCGGCATCTAAAACTGTAGTTTATTCTAAATCAAAAAGTGTTTTGTCACAAGTAAATGTGTTGAAATCACAAAAAAAAGCAGCACTACGTGTTAAAAGTAGAGTAGAAAATTTAATTCGTGAAAACGCAGGAACGCAAAAACAATTAGACGATATAAATGATAAAATTTCAGTTATCGACCAGCAAATTATTACTGCAAAAACACAAAGTAAACCTGTGCTTAGTGGTGTAAATCCAATAAATGCACAAATAGCACAATTAAACGATCAGATTAAAAAAAGTAGAATTATTAATCCAGTAAACGGAACCATTTTAACCAAATATGCAGAACCAAACGAACTAACTTCTTTTGGTAAGCCATTGTATAAAATTGCTAATTTAGAAACCATGCTTTTTAAAGGTTATATTTCTGAAAAACAATTGTCAAATATTAATATAGACGATACAGTAACCATAAAAATTGATGGTATTAATGGTGATAAAAATTACGAAGGTAAGGTAAGTTGGATTTCTTCGGAAGCAGAATTTACACCAAAAATAATTCAAACTAAAGAAGAACGAGTAAACCTTGTTTACGCTATAAAAATAACCGTTAAAAACGATAAAAGTATTAAGATTGGTATGCCTGCGGAAATGTGGGTTAAGGAATAGAGAGTTAAAAGTGGAAAGTTAAAAGTAAAAAGTTGAAAGTGTCGAAAGCAACTTACTACTTTATAAACTTTAATATAATAAACTCAATAATATGAAAATAAATAAATTTGAAGATATATTATCTTGGCAGAAAAGCAGAAAACTTACAATAAGCATATATAATATTTTTAAAGATACTAGAGATTTTGGTTTTAAAAACCAAATTGAAAGAGCATCTGTTTCAATAATGAATAACTGCTGAAGGTTTTGAAAGAAAATCAAATAAAGAATTTATATATTTTTTGTTTGTTGCAAAAGGTTCTTGTGGAGAAGTTCGCTCAATGCTATATTTAGCAAAAGAATTAAATAAAATCTCCGAAACGCAATTTCATGAATTTTACAATTTATCTGTAGAGATTTCAAAATTAATATCAGGTCTAATTAAAAGTATAAAAAAGTAATAAGTGAGAAGTAGAAAGTAAAAAGTAAAAAGCAGAAAGTAAAAAGGAAAGGAGTGAAGAACTTTACAAAATTTTCAGCTTTAAAACTTTCAACTTTATAAACTTTAAAACTCAACAAAAATGAGTATAAAAACAACTAACATATCAAAACTATTCGGTAAAACCGAAGCCTTAAAAAACATTAGTTTTAATGTCAAAGAAAATGAGTTGTTTGGTATTATTGGTCCAGATGGAGCAGGAAAAACAACCCTTTTTAGAATTTTAACAACCTTACTTTTTGCTGATAAAGGTACTGCAAGTGTTGCTAATTTTGATGTGGTAAAAGAATATATTGATATTAGAAATCATGTTGGTTATATGCCAGGGAAATTCTCTTTATATCAAGACTTAACAATCGAAGAAAATTTAGAATTTTTTGCTACCATATTTGGTACAACTGTCAAAGAAAATTACGATTTAATAAAAGATATTTATGTACAAATAGAACCGTTTAAAAAGCGTAGAGCAGGAGCATTAAGTGGCGGAATGAAACAAAAATTAGCATTGTGTTGTGCATTAATACACAAACCAAAAGTCTTATTCTTAGATGAACCAACTACAGGAGTAGATGCTGTTTCTCGTCAAGAATTTTGGCAAATGCTTAAAAAATTGCAAAAAAAAGGAATTACCATTTTAGTTTCCACACCATATATGGACGAAGCCGAACTTTGTGATCGTATAGCGTTAATCGATAAAGGTGAAATTTTAAATATAGATACGCCGCAAAATATTATCAATAAATTTGATAAACAAATATATAATGTAAGTGCAAAAAAAACCTATAAATTATTAACCGATTTAAAAGATTATCAACACAATTACAGTGTTTTTCCTTTCGGAGAATTTATTCATTATATAGATAAAAGAAAAGATTTTAATAAAAGTGATTTGTATAATTACTTAGAAAAAAAAGGAAACGAAAATATAATAATAACCAAAACAAAAGCAAGTGTAGAAGATGCTTTTATGGATTTAATGAAGACTTAACCGTAAAGAACGCTAAGTTTTCGCAAAGAACGCTAAAAATTAAACATTGCGTGCCTTGCGTTTTCCTTGCGACCTTTGCGGTTAAAACAACAATAAAATGAAAGATCAAAACATCATACAAGTAAAAAACCTAACCAAAAAATATGGCGATTTCTTTGCTGTAAACGAAATATCTTTCCATGTAAAAAAAGGAGAAATATTCGGATTTTTAGGTGCAAATGGTGCGGGAAAAACAACCGCAATGAAAATGCTTATTGGTATTTCTAAACCAACTTATGGTGAGGCAACAGTTGCTGGTTTTGATGTGTTTAAAAATCCAGAAAAAATAAAAAAAAATATTGGTTATATGAGTCAGAAATTTGCTTTGTATGATGACTTAACCGTAAATGAAAATATTATATTCTTTGGAGGAATTTATGGATTAAAGAGAAAAATAATAAAACACAAAACAAAAGAATTATTGTCTTATTTAGGAATTGAAGAATTAGGAAAAACCTTAGTTGGTTCATTACCGTTAGGTGTTAAGCAGAAATTAGCATTTTCTATTGCATTAATTCACGAACCAAAAATAGTTTTTTTAGACGAACCAACAGGTGGCGTTGACCCAATTACAAGAAGACAATTTTGGGAAATGATTTACGAAAAAGCACACCAAGGAACAACCATTTTTGTAACCACACATTATATGGACGAAGCCGAATATTGTGATCGAGTTTCCATTATGGTAACAGGAAAAATTGAAGCATTAGACACACCAAAAAAATTAAAAGAAATATATAAAGTAGATAGTATGAATGAAGTGTTTTTGAAGTTAGCAAGAGGAGAATAAATGTTAGACTTATAGACGCAAGACTTCAAGATTGTACGGGAGTTTAAAGTAACATTACAATAAAAACCTTATATGACCTTTAATGCCTTATATGGTTCAAAAAACAAATCGGAAAGAATTTAAAATGAAAAAATTTAAAGGATTCATAAAAAAAGAATTTTACCACATTTTTAGAGATAAACGTTCTTTGTTTATTCTCTTCGGAATGCCAATTGCACAAATATTACTATTTGGTTATGCGGTTACTAACGAAATAAATAATGTGAATATTGCCATTTTCGACAAAGCAAACGATGCGCAAAGTGAAAAGATAATTCAAAATATTTCGGCATCCAATTATTTTAATATCGAACAAATAATTTACAACGAAGCAGATATAGAAAAGAGCTTTAAAAAAGGAAAAGTAAAAGCAGTGTTAGTTTTTGAACCAAAATTGGCTAAAAAATTAACTAAAGACAATAAAGCAAATATCCAAGTAATTACAGATGCAACAGAACCAAATACTGCAACAACAATTATAAATTATGTGAGTGTAATTTTGCAAAAAATTCAAATGAATTTAAATAAGGATATTAAAATGCCATATCAAATTAAAGCACAAACACGCATGCTTTATAATCCTGAATTAAAAAGTGTTTTTATGTTTGTGCCTGGAGTGATGACTATTATTTTAATGCTAGTTTCGGCAATGATGACTTCCATTTCAATAACTAGAGAAAAAGAAATTGGTACTATGGAAATACTATTAGTGTCACCTTTAAAACCATTTCAGGTAATTTTAGGTAAAGTTTTTCCGTATATATTTTTATCAATTTTTAACGCTTTGGTTATTGTAGTAATCGGTTATTTTGTTTTCAGAATGCCATTAGAAGGTAGTTATTTTTTACTAGGTTTAGAAAGCGTTTTATTTATAGTAAGTGCTTTATCTTTAGGTGTTTTGATATCTACAATTTCAAATACACAACAAACCGCAATGATGATTTCATTAATGGGTTTATTATTGCCTGTAATTTTATTGTCAGGGTTTATTTTTCCGATAGAAAGCATGCCAAGACCATTGCAAATATTTAGTAATATTATACCTGCAACTTGGTATATTATCATTTTAAAAGGCATTATGTTAAAAGGTGTCGGAATTGCTTATTTATGGAAAGAAACCTTAGTTTTAATAGGTATGACCATATTTTTTATAGCATTGAGTATTAGGAATTATAAAATCCGTTTGGAGTGATTGAGTAGAAAGGTTTAAAGTTAAAAGTAGAAAGTGGAAGGCGAACTTTTAACTTTAAGAACTTTACAAACTTTTAACTTTAAAACCTTCAACTAAATAGAAAAAAAATGAAAACAATACTATTCATAATCCAAAAAGAATTTAAGCAAATCTTTAGAAATAAAGCCATGTTGCCAATTATTTTTGTGTTGCCAATAATGCAAATTGTAATCTTATCTTTTGCAGCAACTTTTGAAGTCACCAATATTGAATTGGCTTATATTGACAATGATAAATCTACCTATTCAAGAGAATTGATTAGTAAATTTAAAGCATCTAATTATTTTACGATTAACGGTGAATTAAGTTCTGCAAAACAAGGTTTTGATGCCATGCAAAAAGGAGAAATAGATGTATTTATAGAAATACCTTCTAATTTTGAAAGACAATTAATTAAAGAAAAAGAAATAGCATTATCTATACAAATAGATGCAATTAATGGCGCTTCTGCTGGTGTTGAAAATGCGTATATAAATCAGATTATTCAAAAATTTAATGCGAAAATCAGAGCAGAATTAATGCCTGTTATTCCCAAAAGTAAAGGATTAAAAAGATTAGAATTAACACCATCCTATTGGTATAATGAAACCTTAGATTATAAAACTTTTATGGTTCCTGGTATTATTGTTTTATTGGTAACTATGGTTACTTTTTTCTTGTCAGGTATGAATATTGTGCGTGAAAAAGAAATCGGAACGTTAGAACAAATTAACGTAACACCAATTAAAAAATATCAATTTATTATTGGTAAACTTTTCCCGTTTTGGGTTCTAGGAATTTTTATTTTATTTTTTGGAATGAACATTGGTCGGTTTTTATTTGAAGTACCTTTGTTAGGTAATCCGTTTGTTATTTTACTCTTTGCATCTATTTATATTTTGGTTTTTTTAGGTATGGGATTTCTAATTTCAAACTTTACAGACACACAGCAACAAGCGATGTTTATTGCTTGGTTTTTTGTAGTAATTTTTATATTAATGAGCGGTTTATTTACACCAATTGAAAGTATGCCTTCTTGGGCTCAAAAATTAACTGAATTTAATCCAATTCGTTATTTTATTGAAGTAATACGTATGGTAATGTTAAAAGGTTCTGGTTTTCAAGATATTCTTCCACAACTTATAAAAATAACTGTTTATGCTATTGTTATGAATATTTTAGCGGTTGTTAGTTATAGAAAAGTGAGTTAAAATCTATTCGTGAAAACTCACGCCGTGACTCAAAGTCAGGATGTGAGTAGAAAGATAAATTAAAAACTAACACTTTAAAACTCTTCTAATATATTCTTATTGATAATATTACATATTCATATAAAAATACAATATAAAGTTTTAATTATCAACCAATATTTAAAATAACATTATAAACTATAATAATTTTATCGTTATTTGCATTGTAATTAAAACAGAACATTATGTGCGGAATATTAGCGATCATCGGAAAAGGAGTAGAATTAGAAAAAGCAAGAGAGTTATCTAATAGAATGAATCATCGTGGACCTAATGAGAATGATATTCACGTAACCACAAAAGGGCATATTTTATCTCATGAAAGATTATCTATTATAGATTTACATACAGGTAAACAACCAATACAAGGTTGTGATACTGCGTATATGGTTCATAATGGTGAAATTTATAATCATGCAGAATTACGTGCAACCGATTTAAAAGAACATACTTTTAGGTCAAAATCAGATTCTGAAGTCATTGTACATTTATACGAAAAATACGGTTATGATTTTTTACATAAACTAGATGGTGTTTTTGCATTTGTTGTAATTGATGGCGATGATTTTATTGCAGGTCGTGATCCAATAGGTATAAAACCATTATATTATGGTACAGATAAAAGTGGTCGCATGTATTTTGCTTCCGAAATGAAAGCAATTGCAGACCAATGTGTGGAGTTTGCAGCATTTCCTCCAGGACATTATTATACACCCAAAACAGGATTTGTACAATATTTTAAACCAGATTGGTTTGATCATTCCGTTGCAACGGAAGAGTTAGATTTAAAACTAATAAGGGAAACTTTAATAAAAGCAACCAAAAAGCGATTAATGACCGATGTTCCTTTAGGTGTTTTACTTTCTGGTGGTTTAGATTCGTCGTTAACTTCCGCAATAGCGATGCGTTTATTAAAAAAGCAAGGTAAAGAATTACACTCTTTTTCTATCGGATTAGATAGTTCGTCGCCAGATTTAATTGCCGCAAAAAAAGTAGCCGATTTTTTAGGTACAAAACATCATGCAATCACTTTTTCTGTTGAAGAAGGTTTGGAAATTATAGACAAACTAATTTGGCACCTAGAGACGTATGATGTTACTTCAATAAGAGCATCAACACCAATGTATATAATGAGCGAAAAAATAACCGATTTAGGTGTGAAAGTGGTTTTAAGTGGCGAAGGAGCAGACGAAATGTTAGGTGGTTATCTATATTTTGATAATGCACCAAATACAGAAGAGTTTCAAAAAGAAACGATACGCAGAATGCAATTATTGTCTACTAGCGATTGTTTAAGAGCAGATAAATCGACTATGGCTTTTGGTTTAGAAGCGAGAGTTCCGTTTTTAGACAAAGAATTTGTTTCGACTATTATGAAAATAAAGCCAGAAGAAAAGCAACCAAAAACTTATAAAGGTGTAGAGAAATACATTTTAAGAAAAGCGTTTGATACTAAAGAAGATCCGTTTTTGCCAGATGAGGTTTTGTGGAGACAAAAAGAACAATTTAGCGATGGTGTTGGTTACAGTTGGATTGATACTTTAATTGAATATTGCGCAAGTCAAGTGAGTGATAAACAAATGCAAGAAGCATATATAAAATATCCACATAATACACCAAGTACAAAAGAGGCATATTATATTCGTGAAATTTTCAATAAACATTATCCACAAAAAGATGCTGCAAAAACAGTTTTAAAATGGATACCAAAATGGCAAGAAAATACAGATCCAAGTGGCAGAGCAAATAAAAATCATATAGATGCTGATGTTAATATTGCTAAGGAATTAATTACCGTATAGTAGGTTTTTGAGGGGAAATCTATTTAATTAACCACTAAGATTTATTATAAGTCTAGGTGGTTTTTTTATTTAAGTAGGGTAAAACAGAGTTAAGTTGTTAAATTTGTATATGTTAACAGCAAATAATGATTTATTTATCATAATTACCATATAGTAGATTTTTGAGGGGAAATCTATTTAATAACCACTAAAATTTATTACAAATTTGAATTGTTTTTTTATTTAGGTAGGGTAAAACAGAGTTAAGTTGTTAGACTTGCAGATATTAACAACCAATAATAATTTATTTATCATGAAAAAAATTACATTTTTATTCCTTTTAGTAATCACTTTTTTTAATATTAATGCTCAAAACGATTGTCAAAATGCCTTAAGCATTGTCCCAGAAACCTATACTGTTACTATTGTTGATGGTCAAGAATTACAATTAAACTGTACTCAAAACTCTGTTGGTCAAAATGCAGAATGGTATATATATACTGCTCCAAACGAAGATGTTTTAGTAACTGTCTCTACTGATTTGCCACAGAATACTGGTCTTGACACAAGATTAAGTATATTAGTAAATGACTGTGATAATTTGGTATGCTTTAATGGTGATGATGATTCTGGTAATGGGTATTTGTCTTATTTACAGTTTTCTGCTACCGCTAATCAATCGTATTATATTGTTTTTGACAACCAATGGTCTTCTGCAGGGTTTGATTTTACTGTAATAGAAGGTGAAATTGTAGTTCCTGAAATAGGTGATAATGATGTAATATTTGCTACTGAAAGTATTAATACTCCAGGTAGTGATTTAGCACTTGTTGATATGAATCATGATTTTTTAGACGATGTTGTTTCAGTAACAACAACTAATATTACTATTAATTACCAAAAAGAAGAAGGTGGTTTTGATCTTGTTTCAACAAGCACACCACAAGCAGATAATAGTCCAAGTTGGAGTATGGCTTGTGGAGATTTAGATGGTAATGGTTATATGGATTTATTGTATGGTGGCGGATCAGGAGCTACAATAATGTATGGTAATAAAACCGAAACTTCAAACCTAGATAACAACTATGCTGATAATTATACTGAGTTATCACCTTCTATCTATGTATTTTCACAACGTACAAATTTTTTAGATATTAATAATGACGGTTTGTTAGATGCTTTTGTATGTCATGATGTAGCACCAAATGTATATTTTCTAAATGATGGTAATGGTGGTTTAGAAACACATCAAGTAGGTGATGGTAATAGTGTAGATTTAGGTTTGCCAGGTAGTAATTACGCTACAATCTTTTTTGATTATGATAATGATCATGATATTGATGTTTATATATCTAAATGTACATCAGAACCAAATCGTTTAATAAGAAATAATGGTGATGGAACTTATACAGATGTAAGTACAAGTTCAGGTGATGCTTATTCTTTATTAAGAACTTGGGCTTCTGCTACTGGTGATTTTGATAATGATGGTTTTATGGATATATTAGTTGGTGCAAGTTCTGGAGCAAACGGATTAATGATTAATAATGGTGATGGAACATTTACAGATGTTACTGCAGGTTCAGGTTTTGATACATTTAATAATACAAGTCATGAATATATTTCTGCGGACTTTAATAATGATGGTTGGATAGATATATTAAGTTCTGGTCAAGTAATGATGAATAATGGCGACATGACATTTACTGTTGCTACAGGTTCTCCTGGTGAAGGAGCAATAGGTGATGCAAATAATGATGGTTTTTTAGACGTTTTTTCAGGAGGAAATCTTAAAATAAATCAAAATACCGAAGGTAATTGGATTAAAATAAACCCAATTGGTGTAGAAAGTAATCTAAATGGTATTGGTGCTAGAGTAGAAATCACTACAGCAATGGGTACACAAATTAGAGATATAAAAGCAGGTGTTGGATTTAGATATATGAGTTCATTAACTGCGCATTTCGGTTTTGGAGAAGATACTACAATCGAAAATGTAACCGTTTATTGGCCATCTGGTAATGTAGATGTTATAAATACCCCAGAAATTAACGGTACTTTAAATATTACCGAAGGACAATCGCCTTTAAGTATAAATGAAAACTTATTAAACAATATTTCGGTGTATCCAAATCCTGTAACTAATGAATTAACTATAAATTCAAGTTTAGAATTAGAAAACAGTATTATTGCTATTTTTGACATTCAAGGTAAAAAAGTATATAACTCTGAGTTTAAAACAAATACTTTAGATGTTTCGGATTTAGAATCGGGTGTTTACTTTTTAAGAATTATCCAAAACGAAAAACAAGTAAATTTAAAATTTATTAAAAAATAAAACGAAATTGATTAATAGAAATTTTGTAAAGGAATTGTCTCATACAGGCAATTCCTTTTTTTGAATTTTAAGATAAGACATAATATTTGTTAAAAAGCGATAGTAGTAAATAAACACATAAATAATTTTGTATATTCGCACAAGAATTAAATTAATACAACTACATAATTATGAAAAAAACTACAATTACATTAATAACCTTATTAGGTTTCTTTATATTGAATGCGCAAAATAATTGCGAAAATGCAATTGTAATAAGCGAGGGAATTCATAATATTGGTGTTATAGATGGTAATCAAGCACCATTAGATTGTACGTCTGATATTAATGGATCTAATGCAGAATGGTTTAAATACGAAGCAATTAATAATATAAGTATAACTATAACATCTGCCTTAGCAGTAAATACAGGTGTAGATACAAGGTTAAATGTGTACTCTGGTACATGTGCTGATCTAACATGTGTTGGCGGTGATGATGATGCAGGACCAGGACCAAATGATGATTTAGGTTACACATCTATTTATACTTTTAATGCAATTGCTGGTACAGATTATTATATTCTTTTTGATAATAGATGGAGCAATAGTGTTGTTTCATTTGAATTAATTGAAGGAGAAGAATATGTAATACCACCAGGCGGAGATGTTACATTTCATTTAGCAGATGTTCCAAATCTTGGTTCGCCATACGTTTTTGTAGATATGAATAATGATGATTTAGATGATTTAGTAACAGTTGATAATAATGCGGTTAGAATAAATTATCAAAAAGAAGATGGTTCTTTTGATCAAGTAGATATCGCTACAACAAATGCGGTTAATAACCCAAGTTGGAGTATTGCTGCGGGAGATTTAGACGGTAATGGATATATGGATTTGTTATATGGTGGTGGACAAGGTGCAACTTTTATGTATGGTAATAAAACTGAAACTTCTAATCCTGCAAATAATTATGCAACGGAGTTCACAGAAACTTCACCAGATATATATATATTTTCACAGCGTACAAATTTTGTAGATATAAATAATGACGGTAATTTAGATGCTTTTGTATGTCATGATGTAGCACCAAATGTTTATTTTATAAATGATGGTAATGGTGGTTTAGAAACACATCAAGTTGGTGATGGCAATAGCGTAGATTTGGGTTTGCCAGGCAGTAATTATGCTTCTATATTTTTCGATTATGATAACGATCATGATATAGATATGTATATTTCTAAATGTACTTCAGAACCAAATCAATTAATAAGGAATAATGGCGATGGTACTTATACAAATGTAAGTGTAGGTTCTGGTGCAGATTCTTTATTAAGAACCTGGGCATCTGCTGTTGGTGATTTTAATAATGATGGTTATATGGATATTTTAATTGGTGCAAGTTCAGGTGCTAACGGTTTAATGATAAACAATGGCGATGGTACTTTTACAGATATAACTATAGGTTCTGGTTTTGATACATTTAATAATGTAAGTCATGAATATATTGCAGAAGATTTTAATAATGATGGTTTTATTGATGTTTTAAGTTCGGGTATTATAATGATAAATAACGGTGATATGACTTTTGCACCGGCAACCTCTATTGTAGGCGAAGGAGCAATTGGTGACGGAAATAATGATGGTTTTTTAGATGTTTTTGCTGGTGGATTTCTTAAAGTCAATAATAATACAGAAGGTAATTGGTTAAAAGTTAACTTAACAGGAAACCAAAGTAATTTAGATGGTATCGGTGCAAGAATAGAAATTGTAACTACTTTAGGTACTCAAATAAGAGATGTAAAATCAGGTGTTGGTTTTAAATATATGAGTAGCATAACGGCACATTTTGGTTTAGGTGAAGATACAGAAATCGAAACCTTAACAATATATTGGCCATCTGGTGCTGTAGATGTAATTAGCAACCCAATTATTAACAATTCATTAAATGTAGTAGAAGGTTCTTCTCCTTTAAGTATAGATGAAAACTTATTGAATAATGTAAACGTATATCCAAACCCTGTAACAAATGAATTAACAATCAAAACTACTTTAGACTTAGAAAATAGCGTAATAGCAATATTTGATGTACAAGGTAAAAAAGTATTTAATTCTTTTTTTGAATCTAATACCCTTGCTGTTGAGAATTTAGAAAATGGAATTTACTTTTTAAGAATTATTCAAAATGAAAAACAAATAAATTTAAAATTCATTAAAAAATAAAAACACTTGTATAAAATTTTTATAAATAGAATTATCTATATTTTAATAACGATAACTTTATTCTCTTGTAAAGAGGATGAAATTATTGTGCCAATAATTGAAGAAGGAGATTTTAGTGCGATCTATAATTTGCCATCAGAACCTTTTAATTATAGTGCTATAAATTTTCCAATAACATTCACGAATTTTGTATTTGAAGAATTAGATAATACGCCTGATAATAACCATATTACAAATAATGGGGCAACTTTAGGTAGGGTTTTGTTTTATGATAAGAACTTATCGTTAAACAATACAATATCTTGTGCTAGTTGCCATTTACAAGAATTTGGTTTTACTGACCCAAGAGAAAAAAGTATAGGTTTTGAAGGCGGACATACACGAAGAAATTCCATGAATCTCACAAACTCAAGATTTTATTTAAAAGAGAAATTTTTTTGGGATCATAGAGCAAGTACTTTAGAAGAACAAGTTTTAATGCCATTACAAGATGATATTGAAATGGGTATGACTTTAGATTTAGTGGTCTCTAGAGTGAGTTCTTTTGATTATTACAAACCGTTATTTGCAAAAGCCTTTGGTAATGATATTGTCACCACAGATAAAATTTCAAAAGCATTAGCACAATTCATAAGGTCTATATATTCGTTTAATTCAAAATATGATGTAGGAATAGAAGCAACACGAAATATTTTTGTAGATTTTCCCAATTTTACTGCTCAAGAGAATCTAGGTAAAGATATTTTTAATGGTAAATTAACGCCAGAAGCAAATGGTTCTTGTGTGTTTTGCCATATGAATGATAATCCTTCAGAAATACATTTCAGTACAACTCCATCACTCAATGCTAATCAGGTTATATTTACAGGTACTAGAACTGATAATATAGGTTTAGATGAAGATTCTCGTGGCGATTCTGATAATGGTTTAGGCGAAATTACAAATATAGAAGCGGATAATGGTCAATTTAAAGTGCCATCAATTAGAAATATAGAATTAACTAGTCCATATATGCATGATGGAAGATTTACTACTTTAGAAGAAGTTGTGGAACATTATAGCACAGAAGTAAAAGACCATCCTCAGTTAAGTGATCATTTAATAAACCCAGATGAAACACCTAGACATTTGAATCTATCAGAAGAAGAAAAAGCAGCCTTAGTTGCATTTCTTAAAACTTTAACCGATGAGGTAATGATTAGTGATGTTAAATATTCTGATCCTTTTGTAGAATAATTTTTTTAAGAAAATTAAAACACTATCTAAACAAATCACCTTGTTTAGGTTGTTTAGTTCTTCCCAAATGTTTGTAAGCAAGTTCGGTTACTTCTCGACCTCTTGGTGTACGCATAATAAAACCTTGTTGAATTAAAAAAGGTTCGTAAACTTCTTCAATAGTTTCTGCATTTTCACTAACTGCTGTTGCTAAAGTGGTAATACCAACTGGTCCGCCTTTAAATTTATCGATAATAGTAATTAATATTTTATTATCCATTTCATCTAAACCATGTGCATCAACTTGTAATGCTTCCAAAGCAAATTTTGCAATTTTAATTTCTATATTTCCATTGCTTTTTATTTGTGCAAAATCCCTAACTCTTCGTAAAAGTGCATTCGCAATTCTTGGTGTACCACGACTTCTTCCAGCAATTTCAATAGCAGCTTCCATAGAAATAGGTACATTTAATATGCCAGCACTACGTTGTACAATAGTGGTAAGTATTTCGGTATTATAATATTGTAATCTACTACTAATACCAAATCTTGCTCGCATTGGTGCTGTTAATAAACCAGATCTTGTAGTAGCGCCAATTAAAGTGAAAGGTTCTAAATTAATTTGAACCGTTCTTGCATTTGGACCAGATTCAATTAAGATATCAATTTTATAATCTTCCATAGCAGAATATAAATATTCCTCTACTATCGGACTTAAACGATGTATTTCATCAATAAATAAAACATCTCTAGTTCCTAAATTAGTAAGTAAACCTGCTAAATCACCAGGTTTATCTAAAACAGGACCCGAAGTAATTTTGATATTTGCATTTAATTCATTTGCTAAAATATGAGCTAAAGTGGTTTTTCCTAAACCTGGTGGACCATGAAATAAAGTATGATCTAAAGCTTCTTCACGCTGATTAGCAGCAGTAACAAAAATTTTTAAATTATCTAATATTTGATCTTGACCCGTGAAATCATCAAAAGATAATGGTCGTAATTGTTGTTCAATTGCAATCTCTTCATTATCTAAATTTTCATTGGTAGCATCTAAATTCTCATTCATAGTACAAATATAAGTGAAAATTTATATACGTATCATCATTTCAATAACAATAGCATTGCCAAAAGCTAGTTTAATTTCTTCAATAGCCTTATCAACTTCTAATCTTGTTTTATACTTACCAACTCTAACTTTCCATTCAGGCGAATCCCAATCCACAGATGTTGTCGCATTAGGAAATAGTGCTAAAAATTTATTACGAGTATTATTAGCACCAGATTCGCTACCGTTAAATAGCTGTATGCGATAACCTTTTACTTTAGGGTTGCTATTATTATAATTAATTTTTTTTTGAATTAATTTTTTAATTTCTGAGGAACTGTTTACTTCTAAAGTACCTTCGGTTATTTGAGTATAGCCAAAACTACACACAAATAGAAAAACGATGGTAAATTGTATTTTATGTTTTAAATTCATGTATAAATATTTCTTAATTGTATTTAATTTAAGAAGACTTTAAATGTGGTCTTTTTTTTCTTTTTACAAATGTAATTCATTGTTTTATAATAACTGACAAAAATTGTTATTTAGAATGGTTATAAATTATATTTAGCTTGTTCAAAATTTCGTTTTAACAAGAAAATTTTAGCTTAATATTAGTACTTTTGCAAAATCGTTTTGTGATATCAAATCATCTTACGAATTATTATTGAAAATATTGTGCCAAATACTAGCTATTTAGATTATTAAATATGAATCAATTCAAATTAACTCAAAAACTAACAAAACTTTTTTTAGCATTTTCACTAGTGCTTTCGGTTACAGTTTTTGCTCAAGAAGGTGATGCCGCAAACGGTAAAAAATTATTTAAGGCAAATTGTGTTGCGTGTCATAAATTAGATAAAAAACTTATTGGTCCACCATTAAAAGGGATTTCTGAGAAAAGAGAAAGAGAATGGTTGTATTCTTGGATCAAAGATAATGCTGCACTCCAAAAATCTGGTGATGCTTTGGCTAAACAAGTCTTTAAAGACAATAATAATATGCCAATGCAGGCTTTTCCTCAATTAACTAATAAAGAAATTGATGATATTTTAGCATATACAGATGGTAAAGAAGTGAAAAAAGAAGCCGCTGCAGGAGAACAAAAAGTAGACCCTAAAGTAGCAATAGGTAAAAAGATTTTTAAAGCAAATTGTGTTGCTTGTCATAAATTAGATAAAAAAGTAATTGGTCCACCACTTGGCGGAATTACAGAAAAGAGAGAAAGAGAGTGGTTACACAAATGGATTAAAGATAATAATGCTTTAAGAAAATCTGGAGATGCTTTAGCAAAAGAAGTTTTCGAAGAAAATAACAAAATGCCAATGACGGCATTTCCACAATTATCTGAGGAAGATATAGATGCAATGTTAGCTTACTTTAAGGTTGGTGATGTTAAAAGAGTAGTTGCAAATACCGATGAAAAAACAAATGTAAAATCAGAAGGTTCCTCCGCTTGGATGTCTTGGATTGTAGCTATCGCGTTAATAGCATTATTAGTTTTCATGCTATTTATTAGTAAAAATGGTTTCTTAAAAATTGTAGCAATTATTGCATTAATTTTAATAGTAACATACCTTTTATTTAATTCATTAATGGGTATTGGTATTGATCAAGGTTATCAACCAATTCAACCAATAGCATTTTCGCATAAAATACATGCAGGCGACAATAAAATAGATTGTCAATATTGTCACTCTTCTGCAAAACACTCTAAAACTTCTGGTGTGCCAACAGCAAATGTTTGTATGAACTGTCATAAAAGTATTTCGGAATATACAGGTAATGGTACAGAAACAGAAGAACAATTAAAATTCTACACTGCTGAAATTCAAAAAATTTACGAAGCAGTTGGTTGGGATGCAGATAATTTTAAATACAAAGAAAATTATGTGGAGAAACCAATTGAATGGGTTAGAATTCATAACCTACCAGATTTCGCATATTATAACCACTCGCAACACGTAACTGTTGCTGGTATTGCATGTCAAAAATGTCATGGTCCTGTAGAAACTATGGATGATATGTATCAATTCTCACCATTAACTATGGGTTGGTGTATTGACTGTCATAAAGAGACAGAAGTGAATATGGAAAACAAATATTACACCAAAATTCACGAAGAATTATCTAAAAAATATAATTTAGAAAAAGTAACGATTGCCGATATTGGTGGTAAAGAATGTGGTAAGTGTCATTATTAGAGAACCTTCATTCGTTTTTCACGAATGATTAGAGAGAACTAATCCCGCTTTTTTGCAGGATATTAAAGAATTTAAAATTGAAAGATTAAATGATTAAATAATTTTTATTTAATCTTTGAATCCTTAAATAAAAAAGAAGATGTCAAATAACAAGAAATATTGGACAAGTGTTGAAGAACTAAAAGGTAATTCAATTGTCGAAAAAATGAGCAAACAAGAATTTCCAACCGAAATTCCTACAGATGAATTTTTAGGCGACAAAGAAACTCTAGAAAAGTCTTCAACTACAAGAAGAGACTTTTTAAAGTATGTTGGTTTTACAACCGCTGCAGCTTCGTTGGCTGCCTGTGAAGGTCCTGTTGTAAAAACAATACCTTATGTAATCAAACCAAATGACATAATACCAGGTATTGCAGATTTTTATGCAACTACTATTGCAGATGGTTTTGATTTTGCTAACATTTTAGTAAAAGTTAGAGAAGGTCGTCCGATTAAAATAGAACCAAATAAAGATGCAAAAACAAACAATGGTACAAATGCTAGAGTACAAGCATCCGTTTTATCTTTATATGATAATAATAGATTAAAAAATAGTGAAGTAAATGGTAAATCAGTAGCTTATAAAGCACTAGATACTGCAATTATTTCAGAATTTAATAAAGGTCAAAAAATTGTATTTTTAACAGGTACAATGGCAAGTCCATCAACAGATAAATTAATTGGTGAGTTTACTGCAAAATATCCAAATACAGAACATGTAATTTACGATGCAGTTTCTGAATCTGCCGCTTTAGATGCTTTCGAAAGTGCTTATGGCACAAGAGCATTACCAAATTATAATTTTGAAAATGCAGATGTAATAGTTTCTATTGGTGCTGACTTTTTAGGAGATTGGCAAGGTGGAAATTATGAAAGTGGTTATGCAAAAAATAGAGTACCTAAACATGGTAAGATGTCTAAGCATATTCAGTTTGAATCTAATATGTCTTTAACAGGTGCAAATGCAGATAAACGTCATGCGTTAAAACCATCCGAACAAAATTTTGCACTAATAAATTTATATAATGCGGTAACTGGTCAATCTTTACCAAGTAAAGCAACACCACAAGATACAGCAATTAAAAACGCAGCAAAACAATTAAAAACTGCTGGTTCAAAAGCAGTAGTTATTACTGGTATTCAAGATAAAAATGCACAAGCAATCGCTTTAGCATTAAATAATTTCTTACAAAGTGAAGCAATGGATGTTGTGAACACTAAAAATGTAAGAAAAGGTAATGATACCAAAGTAGCACAATTATTAGCAGACATGAAAGCTGGTAAAGTAGGTGTTTTAGTTACAAACCAAACAAATCCTGCATATACATTAAACGGATTTGCAACTGCAGTAAAAAACGTGAAAATGATTTCATTTTCAAGTACTGCTACAGAAACAACTAAATTAGCTAGTTTTGTGAATGCAACACCTCATTTCTTAGAATCTTGGGGAGATGTTTCTATACAAAAGGGACAAAATAGTTTAATACAACCAACTATTAATAAGTTATTTGATACACGTCAGTTTCAAGAAGCTTTATTAAGTTGGACAGGTAATACTACACCATATTATAATTACTTAAAAGATAGTTGGACTACAGTTTTAAATGGTCAATCTTGGAATAAAGCATTACATAATGGTTCTTTTAATTCAGTTAAAAGCGAAACAAGTAGTACTGCAAACTCAATTGATTTAGGAGTTGCTGCTTCCGCTTTAGCGAAAACAAAAACAAATAAATTAGAATTAGCATTATATACTAAAGTTGGTTTAGGTGATGGACAACAAGCAAACAATCCTTGGTTACAAGAATTGCCAGACCCAATAACTAGAACATCTTGGGATAATTACTTATTAGTTTCTCGTATAGATGCAGAAGAATTAGGTTTAACTAATTGGATAGTAGATAATGGAGGAATGAATGGTGATTTAGTAGATGTTACTGTTAACGGAACAACTATTAAAAATATACCAGTATATATTCAACCAGGTCAAGCAAAAGGATCTTTAGGATTGGCACTTGGTTATGGTAGAGTAGAAGGAATGCAAGAAGAAATGATGACTGGTGTTAACGCATATAATTTTGTTGGTAAAACAGGAAATGCAAGTGTTACTAAAGTTTCGGGTGTACATAAATTTGCTTGTGTACAAACACATCATACCATGATGGGAAGAGATGAAATTGTTAATGAAACGACATTACACAATTTTATTAGTAAACCAAAAGATGATTGGAATCCAGAACCAAAATTCTCATTAGACCATCAAATGGTTTCTATTGCAGAAGCAGATTTATGGACTTCTTTTGATGATTCTGTTGGTACAAAATTCAATTTAGCAATAGATTTAGCAACTTGTACAGGTTGTGCAGCATGTGTTATTGCATGTCATGCAGAAAATAATGTACCAGTAGTTGGTAAGAAAGAAATTAGATTAAGTAGAGATATGCACTGGTTGCGTATTGATAGATATTATACTTCAGATATGACTGAAGAAAAAGGAAAAGAAGCAGGTATTTTTGGTAGTGGCGATTATTTTGCAGCACAAGAAAAACCAGAAGATCATCCAGAAGTTTCTTTTCAACCAGTAATGTGTCAACATTGTAATCATGCTCCTTGTGAGTCTGTTTGTCCTGTTGCAGCAACATCACACGGCCGTCAAGGTCAAAATCAAATGGCGTATAACCGTTGTGTTGGTACTCGTTATTGTGCAAATAACTGTCCATATAGAGTTCGTAGATTTAACTGGTTTAAATATTCAGAAAACTCTGCATTTAACTTTAACATGAATAATGATTTAGGACGTATGGTATTAAATCCA
>Ga0256834_1000056_pt1 | contig 75013 bp, 60 predicted proteins | sample 4281140metaG_FD_190536 | JGI IMG/M metagenome (GOLD analysis project Ga0256834, IMG submission 190536) | Hydrothermal vent microbial communities from East Pacific Rise, Pacific Ocean - 4281-140 | ecosystem: Environmental > Aquatic > Marine > Hydrothermal vents | place: Pacific Ocean: East...
ATAAAGGCGATACCAATTGTCCGCAAATGACCATAGCTTCCGATACGCATACATCCGGTAAATGGACGGGCGCCAAAAACAATAATTGGTTCGATTGTTCCAATTGGGATAACCTGAAAGTGCCGGACGAAAATACGGATGTGGAAATACCCTCTACGGCGTCCAACGAAGCTGTGGTGGATGCATCGACTGCCGACGCCGGCCTTTACGGGCGTGTGGCCAAAGCGCGAAATTTAATTATTCGTGACGGCTTGTGGTTGGAAGTGAATACCTCTTCCGATACATTAAAGGTTTTTGGCAATTTAACTATTGAAAATAATGCTATCCTTGATATCAACGATGACGATGCAACCACTTCACCGGACGGAAATATTGTAGTCTATGGTAACTGGACCAATCAATACGGAGCGGACGGATTGGACGAAGGCAACGGAACGGTTTATTTTACAGGAACTACACCTACAATCATATCGACGGCAGATCCTACGGGTGTGGAAACATTTCCGAATCTTGTTATTGACAAGGCTATGAATTTGTCGATTGCGGGTAACCTGAAAGCCACGGGTAATTTGCATGTTACGTCGAACGGAAATTTGAATATTTCGGATGGAAAATACGTAGAAATTAACGGTAATATTCAAAATGACGGAGATATTACGGTTCAAAATCAAGGTGCTTTGGTGCAAACGGACGATAATTCGACTATTTCGGGTGGAGGAATTTTCAGGCTTAATAAAGTTGCTACGGCATTAAATCATTTTTATGATTATGTATTTTGGTCGTCGCCGCTTCGGTCCAATAGTTTCAGTGTGGGCGGTTTGGTTGCCAATGCGTGGCGATATTATAAGTTTGATCCTGCCCTTCAAAATCCTTCACAGAATCCTGATCCCGGATGGGTACAAATGCAATCGTCGGATGCTTTTCCGGTGGGTTACGGTGTGGCTATTTCGGCACCTTCGAATTATGGCGGCGGAGATTTGAATGTAAGCTTTCAAAATGCCTCGGATCCGTTCAACAACGGCCGAATGGATGTGAATATAGTGGTCAACGGGACCGGCGCCCAAGACGATGACGACTGGAATTTGATAGGCAATCCTTATCCTTCGGCCATCGATTTTTCCGCAGTAACAAATGATAATTCCTTGATTGAAGGAAGCTATTATTTGTGGACCAATTGTGCCGGGTTGGATGCGCAGGGGCATCATCAAGAATCCGGCTATGCCGTGTTTGCTTCGGGAACGGGCGGAATACAAGCATGTAGCACGGGTATTACGCCTTCGGGTTATATTGCTTCCGGTCAGGGTTTCTTTGTAGAAGCTAATAATTCCGGGGTATTGACATTCAAAAACAGTCATCGTGTAACGGGACATAACGATAATTTTGCCGGAAGGACTGTTCCGGGGCGAAAAATTTGGCTTGATTTGACAAAACCCGGTACCGGGGCTTTTAGTCAGACATTGGTAGGATTTGTTCCCGGAGCAACGGACGCTAAAGACCGTTTATATGATGCCCGGTTGATAGTTTCCGGGTCAATTGCCATTTATTCGATTATTGATGATCAACGGTTCAGTATACAGGGCTTGCCGTTTACGGATTCGCTATCTTTTCAACGAGTCCCTTTGGGCGTATATACTCAAAATGCAGGCCGGCTAGGCATACATCTCAATCGGACCGAAGGTGATTTTCAATCTTGGAATATTTATATTTACGATCGTTTCGCCAATATCTATCACGACATAGTTCGGGGAGATTATATCGTCGGTGTAACGAGCGGTTATACGGACGATCGATTTGAGTTGGTTTTCGTTCCTCGTCAATTGACGAATGATAAAAAGACCGATAAAAATTTAGTCTTGGGTGTCAATGACGGTATTTTCGTTGTGGAAGCGGAGCATTTGCACTCGGTGGATGTCTATGATATGAACGGGCGTTTTATTTCACGGAGCGAAAGCGGTTCCAATAACGGCATTATTAGAGTGGATTTACGCCGTTCGGCACAGGGGGTATATCTTTTTGTAATTCGATTTGATGACGGATCGGTTGTCAGACGGAAAATAGTTCGCTAATTTATGATAAAAGCCGCCTTTTGAGGCGGTTTTTTTTGTTGTGTGTTGGCTTTAATCCGGTTTTATTTTACTATTTTTAAGCGCCGAGAAAAAGAATAAAAGAATGAATATGAATAAACGAATTATTGAATGTGTTCCCAATATCAGTGAGGGACGCGATATACAAAAAATCAATGAAATAGCACGTCAAGTGGAAACCGTTGAAGGTGTTAAACTCTTGGATGTCGATCCCGGCAAAGCCACCAACCGGACGGTGATTACTTTTGTGGGGGATCCGGAAGCGGTGACGGAAGCCGCTTTTCGTTTAATCCAAAAAGCCAAGGAATTGATTGATATGCGTTTTCATAGCGGCGAGCATCCGCGCTTCGGTGCCACCGATGTTTGTCCTTTGGTACCCGTTTCCGGAATCAGCATGGAAGAAACGGTCGTTTATGCCCGGAAGCTCGGCGAACGCGTAGGAAAAGAACTGAACATTCCCGTTTATTTATATGAAAATGCCGCCACAGAAGAAAAAAGGCGTAATTTGGCTAATGTGCGCAAGGGCGAATACGAAGGACTTAAAGAAAAACTCACTGATCCTGCTTGGCAACCGGATTTCGGTCCGTCGGAATGGAATGAAGAAATCGCTCGTTCCGGTGCCGTTGCGATTGGGGCACGTGATTTTTTGGTAGCATACAACATTAATTTAAATACTACTTCCACGCGTCGGGCTAATGCCATTGCTTTCGATATTCGTGAAGCGGGCAGGGTAAAGCGAAAAGGTAATCCGTTGACCGGCGAAATTGTTAGAGACGATCAGGGTAATCCGGTGAGAATTCCGGGCAAATTTAAAGGCGTGAAGGGAATCGGTTGGTATATTGAAGAGTATGGCATAGCACAAGTTTCTTATAATATTACAAATATTAAAAATGCGCCGGTTCATTTGGTTTTTGACGAGACGGTGAAGGCGGCAGACAAGCGAGGTGTGCGTGTGACGGGTTCCGAGATTGTCGGTTTGGTTCCCAAAAAAGTAATTATGGATGCCGCCGATTATTTTTTGCGTAAGCAACAGCGTTCGCTGGGTATTTCGGAAAAAGAGAAAATTAAAATCGCCGTTAAATCTTTAGGATTGGACGATTTGAAACCGTTTAAACCGGAGGAGAAAATCATCGAATACATGCTGGAGGATAATTCCACCAAACGTTTGGTAGATAGAACCTTGGAAGATTTTTCGTCCGAAACGGCTTCGGAATCACCGGCGCCGGGAGGCGGTTCCGTGTCGGCCTATATCGGGGCATTGGGAGCGGCTTTGGGAACCATGGTGGCTAATTTGTCGGCACACAAGCGAGGGTGGGATGAACGATGGGAATTCTTTTCCGGTTGGGCGGTGAAAGGCGAAAATTATCGCCGTCAATTGATGCAATTGATCGACGAAGACACGCTTGCTTTTAACCGGATTTTAGCGGCGTATCGATTGCCCAAAAAGACGGTGGAAGAAATTGAGCGGCGGCAACAAGCCATTGAAGAAGCTACACTATATGCAACCCGGGTTCCGCTTAAAGTGATGCAAATATCCAAAGCCGCGATGGAGGTGCCGGAAGCTATGGCTAAAGAAGGATTGCAAGCCAGCATTTCCGATGCCGCCGTAGGCGCAATGGCACTGCGAACAGGTGCTTACGGAGCCTATTTCAATGTTTTAATCAATGCCGGTCAATTGAAAAACCGTCAAACATCCGGAGAATTAATTGATGAAGCCGAAAAAATATTGAAGGAAATCATACAAAAAGAACAAGAAATCATTGCGTTTGTAAAATCTAAAATGCAAGGATAATCTTTTGCCGGGAAGTTCGTTTATTTGTAACAAATGTTAATTGAAGCTGTCTCTATACAAAAAATAAAATGAATTCACACAGAATTGTGCTTGCTAGGTTAATGTTTTTGATATTTGTTGCAACGGGATTTGCGCAAAAAATCAAAACCATCCGGGCAGTTCGAACGGAAAAAGCGCCACGTATCGACGGAAAAATCGACGATGTTTGGAACCGGGCCGAAATAGTCACCGGATTTTATGAATTCGATCCGGGTTTTGGCAATCCCGCCCCGCCCGAATATCAAACCGAAGTACAAGTTTTATATGATGATGCCGCCTTGTATATCTTGGCAGTGATGCATGATCCCGACCCGGCAAGCATTTCCCGTGAATTTGCTTTGCGTGATCAGATGGTAATGAGCGATTTATTCGGCGTTTTCATTAATCCGTTTCGTGCAGCGGGTAATAATTATTTTTTCGGTGTTTCGGCCGCTGGCACCCAAATCGACGGAATTAATTCGGATGATTTGGACCCGAGTTGGAATGCCGTGTGGTATTCTGCGGTGGCTTTCTCGGACAAAGCATGGATAGTGGAAATGGCGATTCCTTATTCGGCTTTGCGTTTCCAAAAAGAAGAAAATCCCGTTTGGGGCATTAATTTTATCCGGATGATCACCCGTACTCGCAAACAGTATTCCTGGACTTATATCGACAAAACCAAGCAGGGAGATATTGTTCAATTTTTGGGCAATTTGACCGGCATGAAAGGGCTTAATCCTCCCGTGCGATTGAGTTTTTATCCCTATGCTTCGGTCAATTGGACACACTACAAGGGTGAGAATAAATTTTCGCCCGGCTTCGGCTTGGATTTGAAATACGGCTTGAACGAAAATTTCACCTTGGACGCCACCCTTATTCCCGATTTTAGCGATGTGCCTTATGACGACGTGGTGTTGAACTTGGGCCCCTTCGAGCAATATTACAACGAAAACCGTCCGTTTTTTACCGAAAGTATGCAACTTTTTAACAGCGGGAATATCTTTTATTCGCGACGCATCGGCAGCCGTCCGGAAGGATATTACGAGGTTTATACCCGTAAATCCCCAACGGAAATAATCGAAAAGAATCCCGAAAAAAGTCAATTAATCAATGCATTGAAACTTTCCGGACGCACCAAGCGGGGGCTGGGTATCGGTTTCCTTAATGCGGTAACACAACCGGCTTATGCCGTTTTGCGCGATACGGTTACGGGAAAAATACGACAAATGATGACCGAACCTTGGACGAACTTCAATGTATCGGTAGTGGATTATGCCTTTGGTAAAAATAATTCCGTGGGTTTAATCAATACGAATGTATTACGTGCCGGTGATTATAAAGATGCTAACGTCACGGCGGCGTTTTATAATTTGAACTTTATGCACAACACCTTACAAATCACCGGCAAAACCGCCGTCAGTTTCATTCGAGCTCAAACGCCGGTCACGGGTTGGGCATCCGATATGGAAATTGCCAAAAGTTTTGCCCGGCATACCTTAGGGGTGGAACTTACCATGGCCGATCACCGCTATGATATTAACGATGCAGGTTATATGCGAATGAATAATTATGCCAAGTACGACATATACTATCGCTATGCCATTCTGAAACCCACCAGGCATTTCAACCGGTTTTCATTCCGTATCGGCGCCGGATTCGACCATATTTACAAACCTTATAAAACCTATCGCCGGGATTTATATACAGGGATTTTTGCTACGAACAAAAAGTTTTTAAGTTACGGAATGAATTATTACATCTCGACGGATACATATGATTATTATGAGCCACGCGTGCCCGGCCGGTATTATTTGGAACCCGCACATCATTTTTTTCGGACATTCGTTTCAACAGATTATCGCAAAAAATTTGCCATGGATATTCGTGTGGGATACGGAAAAAAATTTACTACCGATGAACATGGATATTCCATTGGTATTTCTCCGCGCCTGCGATTAAGTAATCGTTTCAAGATGATATATGATTTGGGTTTTGAAATATATCGCAACGACCGGGGATATGTAACGTTAAATAACAACCGGATTATTTTCGGCAAGCGTGATAAGAAAACCGTTTCGCAAAAACTTACGGCTCATTATTTCTTTACCGTCAAATCGGCGGCAAGTATCAGTATAAGGCATTATTGGTCGCCGGTGCATTATAAATCTTTTTACATCTTAGAGAAAGACGGAAGTTTGAGTCCTCATTATTCATTCGATGGCAATCCCGATCTGAATTTTAACGTTTGGAATTTGGATTTGGGTTATTCGTGGGAATTTTCGCCCGGCAGTCGATTAAGCGTTTTATATCGCAACAGCTTGCTCAACACCGATCAACAATATGATTTGAGTTACACTAAAAATTTGAATAATCTTTTCCATCAACCGCAGAAACATAGTTTTATCGTCAAAATGATTTATTATTTGGATTACAATACGATGGTAAGGAGGTGGTTTTAGTGGCGGGTAGATTTAGTTTTTTTTTTCAATAAAAGTTTTATAAATTTGGCTAACAAAAACCATAAAAGTTATATCGTTATGAGCAAATTTGACGACGTAGTAAAAAAAGCCGCCGAACAATTAAGTAAAGTAGGCGTTAAAGCTGACGAAACGCTATTGCGTGCCGTAGCCAAATCACAAGGACCTTCCATTTATCTGAAGGACGCTTCCTTGGTATCCTGTGGCGACGATGCCGAATTGAAACGGGTAATTGATAATTTTATTGTGAAAAAATTAGGCGTTACCGATGATAAAACGATCGATTCCGTCGTTAAAAAAGCATGTGACAAATTCAGTTCGATTCGTCAAAAGATGCGTGTGGCATTTTATTATTTTCTGGTAAAAGAATTGGGAAAAGAATCCAAATTGGCTTAATTTCTAGTAAAAATAGCAAAAAAAGGCTGCCTGAAAAAGACAGCCTTTTTTGTTGGTAAGGCATTTTCCCGTTGATGGAAAAATGCAAGGAACATTCAATAGCGGATATTTTTTTATAGTTGTAAAAGAAAAAAAATCTTGATATATTTGCACGCCAAAATTGATGTAAATTATGTATGCAATTGTTGAAATAGCAGGGCTACAATTCAAAGTAAAAAAAGACCAAAAGTTGTTTGTCCATCGTCTTCCCGGTGAAGAAGGTAGCGAAGTGGTGTTTGATAAAGTGCTTTTAATCGATCATGACGGACAAATCGACGTTGGCGCCCCGGCTATAGAAGGAGCGGCGGTGAAAGCCAAAATCCTTCAGCATTTAAAAGGAGACAAGATTATCGTTTTCAAAAAAAAACGGAGAAAGGGTTACCGCGTAAAGCGCGGGCATCGTCAGCCTTTGAGCCGGATTGTAGTGGAAGAAATTATGGCGAGTGGCTATAAGGGTGGTTCTCAAAGCTCGATGAAAAAAACAGAGAAAAAGACCGAAAAGAAAGAATCGACTGAAAAGGCAAAAAAAGCCGAATCAGTCAAGCCGGCTGGCAAAGCGGTCAAAAAAGTCAAAGCTGACGATTTGAAGAAAATCGAAGGTATCGGACCAAAGATTGCGGAAATTTTGAGTGCATCGGGTATCGATACTTTCGAAAAATTGGCACAAGCCGATCCCAAAGCTATCAGCGAATTGCTGGTGGAAAAGGGAGGTAAGCGATATGCCATGCATGATCCTTCCACTTGGCCCAAGCAAGCGCGTTTGGCGGCCGATGGGAAGTGGGATGAATTAAAGGCTTTACAAGATAATTTGAAGGGAGGACGTGAATAACAAACGTCATTGAAGCGGAAAAAATTACAATTATGGCACATAAAAAAGGTGTAGGTAGTTCCAAGAACGGAAGGGAGTCGGAAAGTAAACGGCTCGGAGTTAAGATTTTCGGCGGGCAAAAAGCTATCGCCGGCAATATTATCGTACGTCAACGTGGCACGAAATTTCATCCCGGTCGTAATGTTTACATGGGAAAAGATCACACGATACATGCCGCTATTGACGGGATCGTTAAGTTTGAAATCAAAAGCGGGAAGCGTAAATATATCAGTGTAATTCCCGAAACCGAAGCTTAAAAACGATTTGAATGTATAGAGGCCGCCCTTCGTTATGAGGGCGGTTTTTTTATTGGTAATAAATCGAAAGACGCAAGAAAACGAATTTTTTCGGGTTTGTTTCGGAGGTTTTTTTGATGAAGAAGTGGCATATTTTTATTAAATTTGTAAGGAACGAAATCAAAAAAATTGATGCGGGAGCGGAATAAGATCCTGAAATACCGGTTGGAATCGTTGGATGAAGCGGCGGATTTTGTTATTCGGAATACGGAGAGCACGATTTGGTTATTGGATGCCCCGATGGGAGCGGGAAAGACCACCTTGGCGGGGAGGATTATCGAAAAACTGACGAATCAGGTATTTGAAGGTTCTCCCACTTTTGCTATCATAAGGGAATACCTGACGAAGGATGGAAAACCGCTTTATCATTTCGATTTGTATCGTTTGAAGGATGAAGAGGAACTTTGGAATACGGGATTTGAGGAATATTTGGAAGAAGAGGGTATTATTATGATTGAATGGCCGGCATTGGCCGAAGTTTTTATTCCGGATCATTTTGACCGTATTCGTATTTATGTGAATGAGGATGAGAGCCGAACATTGGAAATTATCTCAGCATGAAAAAACCTAAATATCCGCAGCAGTTATTTATTCCGCAGGAAGAGCGGTTGGCGGTTCTTCATCGGAAGGGAGAACTATTTATCGGTATTCCCAAGGAGATGCATATGCAGGAAAAGCGTGTTTGCCTAACGCCCGATGCGGTGGCTACATTGGTGAGTCATGGTCACAGAGTGGTGGTGGAAAGCGGAGCCGGCGAAGGAGCGCTATATACCGATTTGGATTATTCGGAGGCGGGTGCCGAAGTGATTCCCGATAAAAAAACCGTTTTTAGAGCGGGGATGGTCCTTAAAGTGGAGCCACCTACTTTGGAAGAAATAGATATGATGAAACCGGGCTCGGTTTTATTTTCCGCCTTACAAGTGAATTTGCAGGAGAAGCGTTTTTTTGACCGGCTTGCGGCGAAACGAATTACGGCTTTGGCCTATGAATTTATCAAGGACGATCACGGTATTTTTCCGATTGTCAGGACGCAAAGTGAAATAGCCGGAACGGCTTCCATTTTGATTGCAGGGGAATATTTGAGTAAGCCGAATTTGAGTAGAGGTTTGCTTTTGGGTAATGTAAGCGGTGTGCCTGCTGCCGAAGTGGTCATTTTGGGTGCGGGAACCGTGGGCGAATATGCGGCACGGACGGCTATCGGTTTGGGTGCATCGGTGAAAGTTTTTGACAATTCCATTTCCAAATTGCGGCGTTTACAGACCAACGTGGCACGAGTGATTTATACTTCCACCCTGCAGCCTAGTAATATTGCCCGTGCCTTGCAACAGGCGGATGTGGTAATCGGTGCATTGCACGGAAAAATACGCACGCCCGTTGTGATAACCGAAAGTATGGTAGAGATGATGAAGCCGGGTTCGGTGCTGGTGGATGTGAGTATTGATCGCGGCGGTGTGTCGGAGACTTCGGAACTAACCACACACACCAATCCGATTGTTATCAAGCACGATGTGATACATTACGGTGTCCCGAATATTCCTTCAAAATATTCCCGGACGGCAACGATTGCGTTCAGTAATGTTTTGACTTCATACTTACGAAAAATTGCCGAAATGGGAGGTTTGGAAAAGGCTGTTGCCATTGACCGGGGGTTGCGTGAAGGTATTTATACCTACCGGGGAGTAATTACGAACCGGACGGTTTCGGAATGGTTCGATACGGATTATCGCGATATTAATCTTTTGTTTTTGTAACCTTTAAATTTTATACATATGGAATTCGGGAAAGATATTGAGGATTACCGAAAAACGGCTCGAAAAGGCTGGCGTCTTGCGGCATTGATAATCGGGGGTTTTATTTTGTTTATTTTGTTTTTGTCGTCATTTGTCAGTATAGGTCCCGGTGAGTCCGGGGTCATTTTTCGGCCTTTCGGAGGCGGGGTGGATACGATTAATCCGCCGTTAGCGGAAGGGGTTCATATCGTGGCGCCTTGGAATAAGGTTTATGTTTACAATATCCGTCAGCAGGAAATCAAAGAAGTGATGAAGGTTTTGTCGCAGGACGGTTTGGATATCACTTTGGAAACAAGCGTTTGGTTTCAGCCGGATGTTTCGCATTTGGCACAATTGCACAAATATCGCGGGCGAAATTATGTGGAAGCCGTGCTTAAGCCTGCAATCCGGTCGGCGACACGTGCCGTGGTGGGGCGTTATACGCCGGAGCAGATTTATTCGTCGAAGCGGGAAGCCATTCAGCAGGAAATTTTTGATGAAACGGATCGGATATTGAAAAATCAATATGTTCAATTAAATAAAGTATTGGTTCGTGACGTTACGCTTCCGCCTACGATTAAATCGGCCATTGAACGGAAGCTGAAACAACAGCAGGAAGCTTTGGAATATGAGTTTCGTTTGCAAAAAGAAAAGAAAGAAGCCGAGCGAAAGCGAATAGAGGCGGAAGGTATTCGTGATTTCCAACATATAGTAACCGAAGGTATTTCGGATAAACTTTTGCGATGGAAGGGAATAGAGGCTACGTTGAAATTGGCCGAATCGCAGAATGCCAAGGTGATTGTGATAGGTGGAGGTAAAGACGGTTTGCCGATCATTTTGAATCCGGAAGATTAAATCGGTTTAATTCGGGCTCAATGTTTTTTGGAGGGCGGTTAGGAATTCGGGATGGATACGGCCGTTGGAGGCAACTATTTCTCCGCCGAAAAGCCAATTGTTTCTACCGGAAAAGTCGCTTATTTGTCCTCCGGCTTCCAGGACGATGAAAGCCCCGCCGGCTACGTCCCAGGGATTTAATCCGTATTCATAGAATCCGTCCATGCGTCCGCATGCCACATAGACCAAATCGGCGGCGGCGGAACCTAAGCGACGCAATCCCGAAGTGTGAAACATAAGGTATTCAAAGCTTTTCATGTAGGCATTCAATCGATCGTAGTTTTTGAAGGGGAAGCCGGTGGCGAGTAGTGATTTTTCCAAAGAAGTTTCGGATGAAACGCTAATAGGGAAACCATTTAGGAAAGCTCCTTTATTTCGGATTGCATAGAACAATTCATTTGCCCCTATTTCATAAACGGCTGCCACAACGGTTTCGTTTTTGTATTGTAGAGCGACACTGAGGGTTACCGGGAATAATCCGTGAATGAAATTGGTTGTTCCGTCTATAGGGTCGATGATGAACCGCCAGTTGGAGGAGGTGGTTTCTTCCACGGTTTTTTCTTCGGTCAGGAAGGAAGCTTCGGGTATAATCCGGTTTAGTTTTTCAACGAGGTATCGTTCGGTTTTTTTATCGATTTCGGTAACGAAATCGTGGGTGGATTTGCTTTCTATTTGCGATTGCTTGATGTTGCCGTGATAGGACCGGACTAATTTTCCGGCTTCGATAATTGTTTTATTGATGGCGGTTGATAAGGCGAATAAATCCATCATAATATTACGGTTGGAATACAAAGTTAAACATTATGAAACAAAAAAGAGACCGGCAATTTCGGTCTCCGTCCGGGTGGCTAATCGGGTTCGAACCGACGACCTCCTGAGCCACAGTCAGGCGCTCTAACCAGCTGAGCTATAGCCACCGTAAAGCGATTGCAAATATACGTTTTTTTTTATTGCACTGCAAGTGTCAGCGAAAAATAACTTTTCCCGTATAATGTGTTCGTATTTCCATAACGGCCGGATGATGATAAAGGATTAAATCACCGGTGGAATAAAGGTCGCCTTTGGCCGAATGAAGCGGTTTTATCAAAATATCATTGGCGCTATTGTGATGCACTTCAAGTTCCGAAACGGTTAAACGGGTTCCTTCGAATCGGGGCATATTACCATAGAATCCGATGAAGAGTTTTTGTGTATTTCCTTCCACATAAAAAGTGCTGCTACCATTGGCAATGATGTCCAGTTGGCGGTTATTGATTTTCAGTTTAAAATTTCCCGAGTTTAGTGCTTCGGGTTCCGAATAATTTTCCGATATCAATTTCAAATATTCAAAGGGTAAGTATTCCGTAGAATACACTTCAAAAGCGGAAGCATTGCGGATGGTTTTCAGGTTTGGTGCGAAAATATTGACATGTAAAGCGCGGGCGGAATCGCGCAAGAGACAATATGCGTTGAGGCTTATATATAAAATACTGTCTTTTAATTTGATTTTGACATTATCCAATAGTTTTTCTCCGGCAACCAGTTCCACTTTATATTGATTGGTGGGAATAATTCGTGTTTTGGTGTATTTTCCGCATACTACGGTATGGAATGGTCCGGGGCTCAGGCTTAGGGTTTTGGGATTTTCTTCATTACATAAATAGGTTTTTCTGCATGAAGCCAAGCAGATTGTTAATGTGAAAACAGTAATAAAGATATATCGAAGCGATAATTTCATAATCGAAAACTTATTCCCCACTCTAATTCTTCGGCCATAAAATAATGTAACTTGACCGAATAGGAAACGGACCATCGGTCAAAAATACGGTATTCCACGCCGAGCCTCGAATACCAGAAACTTTCTTTTTTGGACGGGTTATAAAGGTAAAGGCCCAAGGCTTGGTTGAGAGAAGTTTTTCCGAACATAAAGCGGTGTGACAGGAACCAGCCGATGCGTTTGAAATCCGGTTCTCCCGAGGGGTAAGTCGAATATGCGATATTTTCGTAGTGAAGGAGTTCTTTGACGGAATAGTTCATCATTAATTCGATGCCGGTTCCCCATGTGTGTTTATAGGTCGGTTGCCGGAGATATTGGATGCCGGGAATGAAAAACGGGAATTTACCCATGCCGGGAATATCGGTTTCGTTGATGCCGGCGCGGAGAAAAATTTGCCAATGTCTTTTCGGCTTAAAATGGATTTTGCGGGAATTTTTTATGAATTGCGCGGTATCGTTCTTTAAGGGAAAGGATAAATGCAAGAACAAGGAGGGGCAATTAATGCCGTTGTTGGGGGATTGGTAATTGCCGTTTGAGAAATGCCGGATTCCGATGCCAAGACCTGCATTCCACAATGAAAATTTATAACGGTAATAGAAGGCGAAAGCGAAAGTGGAACTGAAATGCGAGCCGAAAATAACGTTTTCGGGATTGGTGACTTTGTTGTAAGGGCGGGTGATATAACCGAATCCGGCGGAAGTTCTGAAAAACCATTGCCCTTTTTGTTTCCGGTTGTTGAGACGAAAGTCGGCGAAGTAGAATAGGGCGAAAGCTTGTCCCAGATGTTTTTGATTAAAGTCATACCAAACGGCTTCAATGCCGGTTTCGGGATGGTTCCAAATTTGAGACCAATATTGGCCGGGCGAAATCCGGGCGTATTGTATAGCGACGGCGTGTGTGAGTGTTCCCGTGATACCTTCCAAAAAGGAGTGATGTGCCCATGTGTAGCCGAATTCGGGCTCCATGCGTATAAAATTCAGTTGCGCTTGGGTTGATGTTATCCCCAAAGCGACGATCAGAAAAAATAAGAATTTGTCGAGCATATGCATTGTGCCCGTAAATTTAAAAAAATAATCCCTTTTGCTCGTAATAGTAATGGCGAATGTCTCGCATAAATGTAAAAATCAAAAATTCCTATCTTTACACAAAAAAAGCATGAGTAATTTACCGTCAGTGGGTGTTTTGGGTAGTGGCAGTTGGGCAACGGCTTTGGTGAAAATGCTCAGTGAGAATTTGCCGTTGGTTCATTGGTATGTTCGCACGCCTTATACTTTGGAGTATATTCAATTGCACAAGCATAATCCCAAATACATTCGTCAGATTGAATTTGATACGAAGAAGTTGAATTTGAGCACCGATATCAATGAAGTCGTTTCGGCTTCGGATTATATTATCATTGCCATTCCATCGGCATTTGTGAAGGGGGAGTTGGATAATTTGGAGATGACTTTGGAAGAAAAAGTCGTTTTTTCGGCCACCAAAGGTATTATTCCCGAAAATTTGATGATTTTGAGTGATTATTTGGTAGAAAGGTTTCGGTTGCCGGTGAAGCAGGCAGGTGTGATAGCGGGACCTTGTCATGCCGAAGAAGTGGCGATGGAGCGTTTGTCATATTTAACGGTGGGTGCCGGGAAAAAGATATATGCCCGAACCATGTCCGAAATGTTGGAAAGCGAATATATTCGGACGACTTACAGCAAAGATATTCACGGGATAGAGTGGGCGGCGGTGTTAAAAAATATTTATGCCATTGCGGCGGGTATTGCGCACGGGTTGGGTTACGGCGATAATTTTCAGGCGGTTTTGGTTTCCAATGCCATTCGTGAAATGAAGCGTTTTCTCAAGCGAAATTTGGATCGAAAAAAACGAAATATCATGCGTTCGGCTTATTTGGGTGATTTATTGGTGACGGCATATAGTGTGTTCAGTCGTAACCGGATGTTCGGAAACATGATAGGCAAGGGCTATACGGTTAAATCGGCGATGATGGAGATGACTATGGTTTCGGAAGGTTATTATGCCACCAAAAGTGCATGGCTGATTAATCGCGACCGGGGGGGCGTGGAAATTCCCATTATTGAAGCGATATATCAAATTCTTTACGAAAACAAACCGGCCAAAAAAGTAATGCGAGCCTTAACTATGCAGTTGGATTGAAAAGTGTCGATTTATTTCCGGTTTGTAGGTTCAAAATATGTTCGGTTCCGTTTTTAGGTTTATCCCGAAAAAGGTTAAAAGTTTTCGAGTTCCGGGAATGACGGCCTTTACGAAAAATCGGGATTTTCGGGGTATTTGACAGAGTGGATAATGAAAAGGAGCTTTCCGTTAAGTTACGGCCCGCTCCTTTTCATGTCTTATCGATTAGTGTTTTTTACATGTTTTTCACTTCGTTGATAATCTTTGTAATGGAATCTTTGGCATCGCCGAAGAGCATAGAGGTTTTGGGATAATAGAATAATTCGTTGTCGATGCCGGCGTATCCGGGTTTCATGCTTCGTTTCAGGACGATTACGTTTTTGGCTTCGTCCACGTTTAGTACGGGCATGCCGTAAATGGGGCTGGAAGGATTGGTTTTGGCCGCCGGATTGACTACATCATTGGCACCCACCACCAGAACCACATCGGTATTTTTGAATTGTGGGTTGATGTCGTCCATATCCACCAATTTATCGTAATCCACATTGGCTTCGGCCAGCAAGACGTTCATGTGTCCGGGCATACGACCGGCTACGGGATGAATGGCGTATTTGACGTTTACGCCTTTGCTTTCGAGCAATTCTTCCAATTCATGGATGGTGTGTTGGGCTTGGGCGACGGCCAGTCCGTAACCGGGCACAATCACCACATTGTTGGCATAATTCAGCAAGATGCCTGCATCCGAAGGCGTAACCGACTTGACGGAACCTTGTATGCTTTCGCCACCACCGCTTCCGCCGGTATCACCGAAGCCGCCGAAAATCACATTGCTCAGCGAACGGTTCATAGCTTTAGTCATGGCAATGGTCAGGATGGTTCCGGCCGATCCTACCAATACTCCGCCGGTGAGCATGGCCATATTGTCATATAAAAATCCGCCGAAGGCGGCCGCCAAACCCGTAAATGAGTTGAGCAACGAAATAACCACCGGCATATCCGCACCGCCAATGGGAAGGACAAACATTATACCATATATCAAGGCCAGAGCGAAGAGCAAATACAAATATAGGGGCGATTCGGGACGTTCCGCCACGATATAAACGGCCAACGCTATGTTAAGCAGCAGAATAAGTGTATTGATAATATTGTAGGAAGGTAAACGAACCGGCTTTCGCATTTTTCCGCTGAGCTTACCCCAAGCAATCATACTTCCCGAAAAAGATATGCTTCCGATCAATAATCCGGCAACGATCATGGCGATTTTGTAGGTCGAATCCGTGTTGTGCACATATTCCAACAAACCGATCAAAGCCGCCGTAGCACCGCCCATGCCGTTAAAAAATGATACCAATTCGGGCATTTTGGTCATTTCCACCTTGACGGCAATATACCAACCGGTGAAAGTTCCCAACGCAATGGCGGCAAAAATCAGTGTGTAAATGAGTAGTGGAATTTGTTTTTCGTGTAGAAAAATAGTGGCCAAAATGGCTATACTCATCCCTGCGGCGGCAATCAAATTTCCTTTGCGTGCCGTTTTGGGGCTTCCCAACATTTTCATTCCTGCCATAAAGGTTACGGCTGCAATCAAATAACTTATATTGAGTAGTGCTTGAATGTCCATAATCGATTATTTTTTGGTTTTAAACATTTCCAACATGCGGTCGGTTACTACAAATCCGCCTACTACATTCAGTGTTCCCAGGACCACGGCAATAAAACCGATGGCCAAGCCCGTATAGTTTTCGGGATCCATATGCAACATTACCAAAATGGCGCCAATGATAACCACTCCGTGAATGGCATTTGCACCGGACATCAACGGCGTATGCAAAACCGCCGGCACATGGCTGATCAATTCTATTCCTACAAACACCATCAATACGACGATGTATATCATCTCGATATTTTGGTTGACAAAGTCAAATAATGCTTCCATAGTATGTTGTTTTTTTTCAGGTTATTATGATTTGCGAATTTCACCGTCTTTCACCGTCAAAGTTCCGTCGATGATTTCGTCTTCGAGGTTGATGACAGGTTGACCTTCGGGCATGAGGAAGGTAAGGAAGTTATACATGTTTTTGGCATATAATTCGCTGGCGTTTACGGCCAAGAGCGAAGGGAGATTGGTTTTTCCGATGATTTTCACACCGTGTTTTTCGATGATTTTGTCCGGCTTGCTCAATTCCACATTTCCGCCTTGTTCCACGGCCATATCTACGATGACGGCGCCGCGTTTCATTTGCCGTATTTGTTCTTCGGTTATCAAACGTGGTGCTTTGCGCCCCATTACCAATGCGGTGGTAATGACCAAATCGGCTTGGAAGAGGGATTTGTCTACGGCTTCTTTTTGTTTGCGCAGAAATTCTTCGCTGGCTTCTTTGGCGTAGCCTCCTTCGGAAATGTCCTTGAGGGATTCGTCTTCCACTTGAATGAATTTAGCACCCAAGGATTCGGCTTCTTCTTTGGTTTCGGGTCGAATGTCGGTGGCTTCCACCACGGCACCCAGACGTTTGGCGGTGGCGATGGCTTGTAATCCGGCCACGCCCACGCCGTAAATCAATACGCGAGCGGGTTTGATCGTTCCGGCGGCGGTCATCATCAACGGAAATATTTTTTCCAATGCGTCGGCACCGATGATCACGGCTTTGTATCCGGCCAAATTGCTTTGCGAACTTAAAACGTCCATGTTTTGTGCCCTTGAAATGCGCGGAATCAATTCCATGGCAAAAGCCGTTACGCCTTTATCGGCCAGTTGCTTGATCAATTCCCCGTTGTTGTAGGGGAAAAGCATGCCCGCCAAAATTTGGCCTTGGCGAAACAGGGGCAAATCCTCGTCCGATGGCGGATTGATTTTGACGATAACATCCGCTTGTTCGAATACTTGTTTTTTATCCGCTATAACGGCTCCGGTTTCGCGGTATTGCTCGTCGGTGAAGTGCGAATCCAGTCCGGCGCCGCTTTCCACCACGACTTCAAATCCTTTGGCTATCAAGTCGGAGGCGGCCGAAGGTGTAAGGGCTACCCTTCGTTCGCCCGGGCGAGTTTCTTTGATGATACCTATTTTCATAATAACATAAATTATTTTTGCTAACTTTGAATTGCAAAATACAAAAAAAGAATCTGCTTAATGCAACATTTGTCACACATTGATTAAATTTACGATTATGAAGCGTTTTTTGTTAAAATTTCTTGCTTTTGTTGTTTTGGTGTTAATAGGGTTGTATTTTTTTAATATTTATGTGCCGTATAGTGAAGGATTTCGTTCGGGGCGATTGATTAAGTTGAGTAAAAAAGGTATTATTTTCAAAACCTGGGAGGGTGAATTGAGTCTTGGAATCGGTCATGATCAGCGTTGGAGTTTTTCCATAGAACCGGGTGATGAGGAGGTCCGGCAACAATTGATTGATTTGCAGGGAAGGGATGTAAAGGTTCATTATATAGAGCGATTTTGGAAAATTCCGTGGAAAGGGAAAACGAAATATTTTGCTAAGGGAGTGGAACAGGTTCGTGCAGAAGGTCCGTCGAATTATGATTTGCAGGAATAGATTTTTAGACCTGCCGACCTAAGAAGTTTTTATTGGGAGTTAGTTTTTATTTGCGCTTTGGTAAGCTGATGTATCGAATGATTTTTTGAGGGGCAAATAAGGTTATTTTTTTTTCGGTGTATCATATTTTGCTTAAAAAAAACTTTAAAATGACATAAAATAAAAGGAATAAGGTTTTTAAAATTAATATTAATTCAAAGTTTATTTTGAATGTCATTGCGATTTAAAAAAACCTTTTTTATATTTATGGCAAATAATCCAAAAAACTCGATTATGCGATACAAATCCCTACTCAGTTTGATTGCCGTTTTGACCGGCTTTGTGCTACGGGCTCAAGACGTGCAAGTTCAAGGAACCGTTACGGATGAAGCGGGACAGCCGCTTCCCGGTGTTAACATTGTAGTGAAAGGGACCCAAAAGGGAACCACCACCGATTTTGACGGTTTATACAAGCTTTCGGTGCCTAAAGGAAGCACTTTGCTTTTTTCATATGTCGGTTTTAAAGACAAGGAAGTTGTCATTAAAGGTCCCGGTACTTATAATGTTAAAATGGAAGCCGCGGTTGAGTCATTGAACCAAGTGGTCATTACGGCCATGGGTATTAAGAAGAAAGAAAAAGCTTTGGGTTATGCCGTGCAGGAGGTGAAATTGGCTAATTTGAAAACCCCGCAAACGGATGTGTTTACGAGTATACAGGGTGAAGTGTCGGGCGTTATGATTCAACAAACCTCCGGAACACCCGGTGCCGGGGTGGATATACTTATCCGGGGTATTACTTCGTTGGATCCCAACCAAAATAACCAGCCCTTAATTGTAGTTGACGGTATTCCCGTAAGCAATGATATTGTTTATGGTGATGTGTTGCCGAGTGCCGGCACCAATGCCCCCAGTTCTTCTCAGCAATTTTCTTTTTCCAACCGCGGGCTGGATATCACCCCCGAGGATATTCAAAGCATCACTTTCCTTAAAGGAGCGGCTGCAACGGCATTGTATGGTATTAAGGCCGCCAATGGTGCCATTATCATTACTACTAAAAAAGGAATGAAAGGCCGGCCGGCTTTTACCTTTAATTCCAAAATAATCACAAATCATATTACCAAATGGTTTGAGCCGCAAACCAAATGGCGTGAAGGTTACGGGCGCATTCCCAAAGTAACGATGGATCCCGATAATCCGGATATTGCACCTGTTCAACGCAACGGATACGGTCCCGACAAAGGAGTATGGTTATTAAACGGTCAAAGGTATAGCTTTCATACTTGGGGGCCTTCCTATGCCGAAAATACCGATCCGTCCATTAGATTCCATGATGTCTATAAAGAGTTATTCCGCACAGGGGTTAATTATGATAACAGTTTTTCCGTTAGAGGCGGTACGGACAAATACAATTATTATTTTTCGCTCGGTAATATTCAAGCTAAAAGCATTGTTCCGTATACCAAATACAGTAAATCATCCATTCGTTTCCGCGGAGATTATCAATTAACCCCCAAAATCAATTTGGAAACAAGTAACAGTTATATATATACCACGGGCAATCTTCCCAATAACGGCGATAAATCCATCATGAGTTCATTGGCTTATTGGAGCACCTCTTTCCCCTTGGATAGATTGTGGGGACCCGACGGACGTTCATGGAACTATACTCCGTATTGGATTGATAACCCGCGATATTTTGCTTATATCAGTAGCTTGAAATCGGATGTGAATCGTTCGATTAACGGATTGAAACTTACTTATTTATTTGCTAATCATTGGAATTTTGTTTTCCGTGGAGGTGTGGATACTTATACCGATTCGCGAAACCGTTTCGTTCCCCCGGATTTGGATGTGGGAACGCAGGTTCATGGATTTGTATATAACGCTAATATTAAATACCGTCAATTGGATGGTAATTTCCTGTTGAATTATGATAATAACTTAACCAAAAACATTCATTTGGCGGCTACTTTCGGAAATGAAGTGTATTCGATGAAGCGTACTTATGAATATGTTCGTGGAGAAGGATTACAAATACCCGATTACAATCACATTTCCAATACGACCAACATTTATGAAGGCGAACGAACCATACGCAAACGTTTGGTTGGAGTATTCGGCGAATTGCGTTTGGCGTATGCCGACAGATTATTTCTCAACTTAACCGGTCGTAATGACTGGACTTCTACTTTTGTCAAAGAACATCGTTCATTCTTTTATCCTTCGGCCAGTTTGGCATTCGTATTTAATGACTTTATTGATAAAGACAAAGAATACTTCTCCTTCGGAAAATTGCGTTTGGCGTATGCCGAGGTAGGTAAGGATGCACAAATCGGCCGTTTGAACGAGTATTATTATCTGAATAACGGAATGCCGGGAGGAACGCCCAGAGTATATAAATCCATCGCTGTGGGCGATATAAATGCCCGTCCCGAACGTCAAATTACCAAAGAAATAGGTTTTGATTTGCGATTCTTGGACAATCGATTCCGAATTGACTATACTTATTACGATATAGTTAATAAGGACCTGTTGTTCGGAATGCCGATGCCCTACAGTAGCGGATTAAGTTCTTTTTATCGCAATGTAGGAAAAATCAAAAACTGGGGTCATGAATTATTGATTACGGCCAATTGGATTAAGAAGGAAAACTTCTCCTGGCGTACAACGGTCAATTATACCAAAAGCAAAGGTAAAGTATTGGAACTCAACGAAAATGTTGATCAGATTGTCTATGGAGGAGGTTTTATCGTGAATATGGTTAAAGAAGGCGACTATTTGGGTTCGTTATACGGGTATACATGGCAATATACCGACGACGGACAGGTTATAGTGGACGGAAGAAGAAATATGCCTTTGATTGACTGGACGGAGTTGAAATTGGTAGGGAATGCGTTCCCCGATTGGGTGGGAAGCATAGGAAATCACTTTACTTTCAATAATATAGGTTTCGGTTTCAATATCGAATACAAAAAAGGAGGCGACGTTTTTGACAGCTTTATCCGCACGGCCACACGTAACGGAAACGCCAAGGAAACGGAAGAACGTTATGTCGAGCGAATATATCCCAATTCCGTAAAACCCAATGGACAAGGAGGTTATGATCCCAATACCGATCCTATGCAATTGAACGAATATTGGTACCGGTATCGATATCCTTATGTAGCGGAAACGCAATTGCGCGACGGTTCTTGGATTAAACTCAGGAATATTTATTTATCATATAATATTCCGCCTCGGTATTTGAAAAATAGCTTTTTGAAAAAAGTTTCCTTTAATTTGTCGGTGAGCAATTACGTATTGTGGACCCCTCACGCCGGGTGGGACCCCGAAGGTTCGGAATATGCCGCCGGTAGTAATAAATACGGATTTACCGGTTATAGCACACCATTAACAACCAATTACAGCCTTGGTTTAAGTGTCGAATTTTAAAAATATTTATTATGAGAAAATACAAGTTTTTAATAATGCTTATGGTCTTTGCATTATCGGGATGTAAAGACTCCTTCTTTGATGTGAATCAACCCTCCAATGCCTTGTTGGAGGACCAAGTAAGTGTCAAGGATATGTTGCCCTATGTAGAGGTTAAGTTGGCCACCATGCATTACAGCATAGCTTATTATACGGGTCGTTACTCGCAACATATCATGGATACCCGTTACCGTTCTACGGACCGCCACGGCCGTGTGTCGTTAAGCGGTGCATGGTCTACTCTGTACTTGCGTATTTTATATAACCTTCGTATCATAGAAAAGAAAGCCGTCGAACAAAACCTGAAACATTATTTGGGAATAGCCCAAGTCTTGGAAGCTCTAGCGATGCAAACAGCCACCGACCAATGGGGCGATATCCCTTATTCCGAAGCCGGATACGGATTGGAAAACACCTATCCTCACGTAGACAGTCAGGAGGCCATATATAACCGTTTATTGAATCTCCTTGATGAAGCGATTGACAATTTAAGTGCAACGGGCCAAACCGATTCCCCCGATAGCAGAGCGGATGTTATCTACCGCGGTGATTTGACTAAATGGATTAAAGCGGCTCATTCTTTGAAAGCACGCATTTATCTCCATTTGAGTAAACGGGATCCCAATATGATGCAAAACGTAATTAATGAACTGCAAAACGGATTCACCTCATTGGAAGATGATATGCAAGTATATTTCGATCCGCATTACCGCAATCCTTGGTATACCGGAGTGGTGGCTGCCAGACGTACGTCCAATTCCACTATTATGTTTTCGGAACAATTAATCGGAAATATGAACGGACGCATTCTGCCTTTGGATACTTCGTTTGTCGGTAATGATACATTGATGATTGATATCGATCCCCGTTTGCCGAAGTATGCCGAAAGAACCGGTGGTTCCCAATATCTCGGTGGAATTAACGGTAGTAGAGGAACTGCCGTAGGAGGAGGCAGTGCCAACGCTATTTTGGCCGATGACGGCTATTTTAAAGAAGACGCACCCATTTTCATGATATCCTACATGGAAACTGAGTTTATGAAAGCCGAGGCATATTTTAAACTGGGAGATAAAGTCAATGCTTATCAAGCATATATGAATGGTATCCGGGCAAGTTTAAATAAATTGGAAATTGCTCCTTACTACAAGGATTTGTATCTAAACGCCCGTACCGTCGGCTTGAAAGGGGATCCCAATCAATTGACCCTCAGCCATATTATGACCCAAAAATATATTGCTTTGGTTGTTCATCCCGAAATTTGGACGGATTTGCGCCGTTATGATTTCGATTCAAACATTTATAACGATTTTGATTTCCCCCAAGACAGAGTTTCCGATATACCCGCAAATGAATGGCCTCGTAGGGCCGTTTATCCTAGTTCCGAAGTAAATAGAAACCCCAATATCGACCAAGTGGAAGAATATTGGAGCAGACTCTGGTGGGATCAATAGTTCGAGTGAATCTTTAAAATTATATTGGAAAGTGCCTCTTTTTCGAGGCGCTTTCTTTTTTATTATTATTTTTGTGAAAAATAATACAATATGTCCTTTTTCAAAAAAATATTCGGGAGAGAGGAAAAAGAAAAACTCGAAAAGGGTCTCGAGAAAACAAAAAAAAGTTTTTTTGAGAAATTAGGCAAAGCCATTGCCGGTAAGTCCAAAGTGGATGAAGAAGTGCTTGATAATCTGGAAGAAGTCTTGATAACATCCGATGTGGGTGTGCCCACTACCTTGAAAATCATCGAACGAATAGAAGCCCGGGTAGCCAAGGAAAAATATTTGGGAACCCAAGAATTGAACCGGATTCTTAAAGAAGAAATCGCTGCACTTTTAGCGGAAAACGAAACGGAGAACCCAATATCGGGAAAGACCAAACCCTACGTAATTATGGTAGTGGGAGTTAATGGTGTGGGAAAGACCACAACTATCGGTAAATTGGCCTATAAATTCAAAAATCAAGGAAAAAAGGTAGTTATCGGCGCAGCGGATACTTTCAGAGCAGCCGCTATCGACCAACTGCAAATTTGGGCGGACAGAACAGGCGTAAAGCTCATCAAACAACAACCCGGATCCGATCCCGCTTCAGTGGCTTATGATACACTTCATCACGCCTTGCATAATGACGCGGATGTCGTGCTGATTGATACCGCCGGACGCTTGCATAACAAAGTGAACCTGATGAACGAACTAACCAAAGTCAGGCGCGTAATGCAAAAACTCATTCCCGAAGCACCTCACGAAGTATTGCTCGTGCTGGACGGAACCACCGGCCAAAATGCGTTCGAGCAAGCCAAGCAATTTACCAAAGCTACCGAAGTCAATGCATTGGCCATAACCAAACTTGACGGAACCGCCAAAGGCGGTGTGGTGATCGGCATATCCGATCAATTCAAAATCCCCGTCAAATATATCGGCGTGGGTGAGAAGGCCGGAGATTTACAAGACTTCGATAAATATGAGTTTGTCGATTCGTTTTTTAATTAAAAAATTTGTATTATTTTTACCGATAACATAGTGCATAAATTATAACGGATGAAAAGCTTACGTCTGCTTGCTTTGGGGTTATTATTAATGTATATAATACCGGGAAAAGCACAAGAAGGAATTCCCATTTATTACGATTATCTTACCGACAATCTTTTTTTGATTCATCCCGCCTTGGCCGGCGCAAGTTCTTGTAGCAAAGTCCGTTTGACAGGTCGTATGCAATGGTCGGGAGTAAAGGATTTTCCCATGTTACAAACCCTTAACGTGAGCGCTCATCTGGGAAAACATTCCGGATTCGGATTGATTTTGTATAACGATCGAAACGGATATCACAGTCAAAAAGGCCTTCAAATGGCTTTTGCGCATCATTTACAACTCAGTCAAGGACGCACACTCAATCAACTTTCTTTCGGTGTTAGCGGCATGTATTCGTTCAATCAACTCGATATGACCGGATTCGACCCCGACGATTTCGATCCCGCCGTGGCCAACGTGATGCAAAGTGCAGGCTATTTTAATATAGACGTCGGCTTGGCTTGGCATGTCGAAAACTTTTTCTTCATAGCTTCGGCTAAGAATTTATTATTAATGTCGCGTCCGCTTTATACATCCGGATTGGAAAATAATAATTTGCGGAATTATGTCGGTTCCATGGGTTATTTTTTCGGAAAAAAAGAAGGATTCCACTTTGAGCCTTCCGTGATGTTTCAATTTAAAGAATACAGCCGCGACATGATAGGGGATGTTAACTTGAAATTTTATCAAGACATGAGCAACGGGGCTTTTTTCTGGGGTGTTTCCTACAGAAATTATTTAAATGAAAGCGCTTACGGTAACCTTCAGGATTTGACGCCATTCATCGGATTTTATTCCAATAAATTTATAATCTCCTATGTTTACACCTATCAATTGGCCGAAAATACTTTCAGCAAGGGCGGATTTCACCAGGTTTCGCTAGGTTTCAATTTCGATTGCCGCCGCCGTGAACCCGTTTTAGGTTGCCCGCATATTCGATAAATCCGTTTATACTTCATGAATCCATCATTTTCAACGATAAATTGCCGTGGAAATTTAATTGCATTTTCTACGCCACGAGTGATGGGTATTATAAATGTTACGCCGGATTCTTTTTTTCCCGGGAGTCGCATAGCAACGGAGAAAGATTTGCTGAAAAAGGCGGAGCAAATGCTCGACGAAGGTGCTACATTTTTGGATATAGGAGGCTATTCTTCTAGACCGGGCGCACGGCATATTGACGAAGAAACGGAAAAGCAACGTGTCATTCCGGCTGTTAAGCTCCTCGCCAAACATTTTCCGCAGGCTTGTATTTCGGTGGATACATTCCGTTCGGATGTGGCTCGAGCCGCTTTGGATGCCGGTGCGGGAATGGTGAATGATATATCGGGAGGCAATTTGGATAAACGGATGTTTGATACGGTTGCGTCTTTCGGTGTTCCTTATATTTTAATGCATATGCAAGGCACTCCGCAAACCATGCAAAAAAATCCCCGTTATGATGATCCCGTTGTCGATATTAATCGTTTTTTCGCCCGGAAAATCCGACGGTTGCAAGAAACGGGTATTCGGGATATTATTTTGGATCCGGGATTTGGTTTCGGAAAAACACTTCAACATAATTACCGGATTTTATCCCGGTTGGATCAATTGACATGGCACGGATATCCCGTTCTTGTGGGAATGTCGCGTAAGTCGATGCTGTTTCGTTTGTTGGACGGGAAACCGGAAGAAATGCTCAATGCCACTACGGTTGTCAATACGATTGCCCTTATGAAAGGCGCTTCGATTTTGCGTGTACATGATGTAAAACCTGCCGTTGAAGCCGTAAGGATTTTTATGGAACTTAAGGAATAAAAAATGCCGCAACCCGAAAATAAAGGTGCGGCATTTGATAGTTTTTTTTAACTTCGTATTCAGGCTTTTGGGAAACCCATTTCGTCCAACACTTTGAGATTTTCCGCAATTTGTTCGTCCGTTACGGAATAATCGTGGATACTGCCTTCGAGGTATTTTTCATAAGCTCCCAAATCGATGTGTCCATGTCCGCTCAAATTGAACAATATGGTTGTTTCTTTGCCTTGTTCTTTGGCTTTGAGGGCTTCTCTAATGGTTTGTGCCACGGCGTGAGTTGATTCCGGAGCGGGAATGATTCCTTCGGTTCTGGCAAAAAGGACACCGGCCTCAAAGCTCTCCAGCTGATGCACGGCTTTGGCTTCAATAATGCCGTCTTTGAGTAATTGACTCACAATGGCTCCCGCACCGTGATAACGCAGTCCACCCGCATGAATGGCCGGCGGCATAAAATTGTGCCCTAGCGTAAACATAGGAATCAAGGGGGTCATTCCGATGGTATCTCCGAAGTCATAGCGGAATTCGCCGCGCGTAAGTTTGGGACACGATTCCGGCTCAACGGCTATGACGCGCATATCTTTCTCTTGCTTAATTTTATCTTGTAAAAACGGAAAACTGATACCCGCAAAATTGGATCCGCCTCCGAAACAACCGATTACTATATCGGGGTAGGCATCAGCCATTTCCATTTGTTTTTTCGCTTCCAACCCTATAACGGTTTGATGCAGTAGCACATGATTTAAAACGGAACCCAAAGCATATTTCGTTTGTGGATCTTGAACCGCTATTTCCACCGCTTCGGATATGGCAATTCCCAAGCTTCCGGGGGAGTCCGGATCTTCCGCAAGAATTTTTCTTCCGGCTTCGGTTAAATCCGTGGGAGAGGGAACCGTATTGGCTTTCCAAATATTCATCATCGTTTTGCGGTAAGGTTTTTGATAGAAACTTACTTTCACCATAAACACTTGCAATTCCATGTCGAAAAGTTGTGTGGCATAACTCAAAGCACTTCCCCATTGACCGGCCCCCGTTTCAGTGGTTATTTTCTTGACACCTTCGGCGTGATTATAAAAAGCTTGGGCCACGGCCGTATTAGGTTTGTGTGAGCCGGCGGGGCTGACGCCTTCATATTTATAATAGATTTTAGCCGGTGTGTCCAAAGCTTTTTCCAATTCGTATGCTCTGATTAGCGGCGAAGGTCTCCAAATGCGGTAAATTTCCCTCACTTTGTCGGGTATTTCAATGTAGCGCTCTTGACTGACTTCCTGCATGATAAGCTCCATTGGAAAAAGCGGAGCCAAATCATCCGGCCCTACCGGTTCTTTGGTGGCCGGATGCAGTGGAGGTAAAGGCTTGCTGGGCATATCCGCCACAATGTTGTACCAAAACTTAGGCATTTCTTCTTCGGGTAAGTAAATTTTTTTCGGATGTTTTTTTGTGCTCATATCGATTATATTTTTGGGTTTATGTTTTCTTTTATAAAAAAAGGCGACCCGCAACGGGTCGCCTTCCATTTTTTGCGCAAAAACCGATTACGGGCAAACGAAATTATTCATCCGCCACCACCAGTTCTTTACCGTATTATTCAATAGTAAATGCATCTTGATTTTCTGTATTGCAAGTATATGAATTTTTTTTTATTTGACAAAATTTTCCATTAAGGCAAGGCTTTCACGAAATCCAAAATAATTCTATTTCTATCCCGGGGAATTTTCAGATTTTTAAACTCTTTATGCGCTACTAAGAAGGCAATGATATCCGCTTGTTCAATAGCATTTTTATAATCATACAAAGAAAGACCGTCTAAGCTCTGTTGTTTCAGATTGGGTTCAACGGCTAAAATATCATGCCCTTCATTGTGTAAATATTCGGCAATAAAGAGGGAGGGTGATTCGCGCAAGTCGTCAATATCGGGTTTAAAGGCAAGTCCCATGGCGGCGATTGTAGGTTTTTTTCCATTTAGATTTTCGAATGCCCGAGCGGTATTTTTAATTTTTTCTATCACCCATAAGGTTTTATAAGTATTGACCTCCCGGGCGGTTTTAATCAAGCGTGCTTCATCAGAAAAATCGGAAACGATAAACCAAGGATCAACGGCAATGCAATGTCCGCCTACTCCGGTGCCGGGTCGTAAGATGTTGACCCGAGGATGTTTATTGGCTAATTCGATGAGTTCCCAAACGTCTATTCCGGCTTTATCTGCAATAAGCGAAAGCTCGTTGGCAAAGGCAATTTGCACATCGCGGGAGGCATTTTCAACAAGTTTGACCATTTCGGCGGTGCGTGCATTGGTGGGGTAGAGTTCACCGTCCACAAAGCGGGCGTAAAAATTCATGGCTTTTTGGGTGGAAATTTCATCGATACCGCCGATAGCTCGGCTATTATGGGTCAATTCGTATAGGATTTTTCCCGGCAAAACACGTTCTGGGCAATAGGCCATGTGAATTTTCCCTTTTAATTCGGGACGTTCCGCTTCAATGAGTGTCAACATCTTTTCGGTGGTTCCCACCGGTGAAGTGGATTCGATGATTACCAGATTGCCTGCTTGCAAATGCGGAATAATCATTCTCGTAGCGGATTCCACATACTTCAAATCGGCAGCTTTTTGGTCCGTGACAGGTGTGGGCACGGCAATCATGAACACTTCCGATGAAGCGGGTTCGGTGGCGGCTTTCAACCGGCCTTCTTCCGTCATTTTTTTGACTAATCCTTCCAAATCGGGTTCTACGATGTGAATTTCACCGCGGTTAATGGTGTTGACAACTTCGGGATTAATATCAACCCCCAAGACATGATATCCTCTCGAAGCCATCAATGCCGCCGTGGGCAGGCCGATATAGCCTAATCCCATCATCACTACATTCGGTCGATTATAATCGGGTTTCATAAATTTATTTTTTCCAAAAACCGTCTTATTCGTTCGGCTGCTTTTCCGTCGCCGTAAGGGTTGTGTGCTTTTTTCATTTGCACGTATAGTTCATCTTCGCTTAAAATTTCCTTCGTTTTTTCTATAATTTTTACGGGGTCGGTTCCCACCAGGGCCACGGTACCCGCTTCAACTGCTTCGGGACGTTCCGTTGTATCGCGCATGACAAGAACCGGTTTTCCAAGGGCCGGTGCTTCTTCCTGAATGCCGCCGCTATCGGTGATAATCATAAAACTTTTGTGCATTAGCCAAACGAAAGCGGGATATTTCAAAGGCGAAATCAGATGAATATTATCAATGCCTTCCAAAATGCGCTTAACCGGCTCCTGAACATTGGGGTTTAGGTGAACGGGGTAAATAATTTGAACATTAGGATTGTCTAATGCCAATTTTTTGAGTGCGGCGGTGATATTTTCAAATCCCAGCCCGAAATTTTCCCGGCGATGTCCTGTTACCAAGATGAGTTTTTTGTCGGGTTGAATGATTTTTTTCAATCTTTCAATTTCATCGTCCGAATAACTTTTTAATTTTTCTAACGCTTGAAACAAAGCGTCAATCACCGTGTTGCCGGTTACTAAAATTTGTTCTTTTTTAATACCTTCGGAGAGTAAATTATGTTTGGCTGTAGGGGTTGGTGCAAAATGAATATCCGCCAAGCGGCCGGTTAACTGACGATTTATTTCTTCGGGGAAGGGAGCGCGTTTGTTGTAAGTTCTTAGGCCGGCTTCCACATGTCCGATTCTAATATTGTTATAAAAAGCGGCTAATGCGCCGACGAATGTGGTTGTCGTGTCGCCGTGAACTAAAACATAATCGGGTTGATAATCTTCCAATACGGTTTTTAATTGCAATAAAATTTTCGAAGAAAGTTCATATAAATTTTGATTCGGCTTCATCAAATTTAAATCGTAATCGGGCTTGATATCGAAGAAATCGAGAACTTGGTCGAGCATTTCCCGGTGTTGGGCGGTTACGCAAATTTTGACCTTTAACCGGGAAGATTGATTTAATGCTTGAACGACGGGTGCCATTTTGATGGCTTCGGGTCGTGTGCCGAATAATATCAATATTTTCATGGGTTCCCCCTTATAATTTTTGTCGTTCCAGCTTTATTTCGTATGCTTCCAGAATGTCGCCTTCTTTAATATCGTTGAAGTTTTTGACGGTTAAGCCGCATTCATATCCTTTGGAGACTTCTTTTACGTCGTCTTTGAATCGCTTGAGCGAGCTCAATTCGCCGTCATGAATTACAATTCCGTCACGAATGACGCGAATGCGTGCTTTATTGGTGATTTTGCCCGAAGTAACCATACAACCGGCCACCGTTCCGATTTTGGAGATTTTGAAAGTTTGTCGCACTTCGGCCGTGCCGAGCATTTCTTCGCGTTCTACGGGCGAAAGCATATTTTCGAGTGCATTTTTCACATCGTCAATGACATCATAAATCACCGAATAGGTTTTGATTTGGACGCCTTCTTCTTGTGCTTTACGTGCGGCGTTGGCGGAAGGACGAACATTAAACCCGATAATGATGGCGTCGGATGCGGTGGCTAAATCCACATCGGCTTCCGAGATTTGTCCTACACCTTTGTGCAGAATGCGCACTTCCACCTTTTCGTTGGAAAGCTTGAGTAATGAATCCGACAGGGCTTCTACTGATCCGTCCACATCGCCTTTGATAATCAGATTCAATTCTTTGAAGTCGCCTTGTGCCAAACGTCGACCGATATCATCGAGGGTTAAGCGGCGTCGTGATTGCAATTGCTGTTCGCGATAAATTTGGTCTCGTTTTTGCGCCACTTTTTTAGCTTCTTTTTCGTCGAGGTATACTTGGAATTTATCACCGGCTCGCGGGGCGCCGTCCAGTCCGATGATTTTAACCGGAATGGAAGGGCCTGCTTCTTTGATACGGTTGCCACGTTCATCGAACATGGCGCGTATTTTTCCGTGATTACGCCCGGCCACTACATAATCTCCCACTTTTAGCGTTCCGTCTTGAACCAAGACGGTTGCCGTGTAGCCTTTGCCTTTTTCCAACGAAGCTTCCACCACGGTTCCTTTGGCCGGTTTGTTGGGATTGGCTTTCAGTTCGAGTAATTCGGCTTCAAGCAGGATTTTTTCCAGCAGATCGTTAACGCCTTCTCCCGTTTTGGCTGAAATATTATGTGATTGATAGTTACCGCCCCAGTCTTCGACCAAAATACCTTCTTGCGAGAGTTCGGTTTTGATGCGGTCGGGGTCGGCATTGGGTTTGTCTACTTTGTTGATGGCGAAAACAATAGGCACTCCGGCCGCTTTGGCGTGGCTGATAGCTTCTTTGGTTTGTTTGTTTACTTTGTCGTCCGCAGCGATGATAATAACCGCCACATCGGTAACTTTGGCCCCGCGGGCACGCATGGCGGTAAAAGCTTCGTGACCGGGTGTGTCGAGGAAAGTGATTTTTTTACCGTTTTCCAAGGTTACATTATAAGCGCCGATATGTTGCGTAATACCGCCTGCTTCTCCGGCCACCACATTGGTTTTGCGGATATAATCCAAAAGTGAAGTTTTCCCGTGGTCGACGTGTCCCATGATGGTCACAACGGGTGGCCTCGGCACCAAATCTTCGGGGTTGTCGGTTTCTTCCGCTTCTTGTTTTTCTTCGATTTCTTCAATATCGGCGAATTCCACCATATAGCCGTATTCGTCTGCTAATAATTGGATGGTTTCTTTGTCGAGCCGTTGATTGACCGTTACCATGATGCCCAATTCCGAAAAGGCTTTGGAAATCAAATCCATAGGTGAAATGTTCATCATGCCGGCCAATTCGCTGACGGAAGCAAATTCCGATAAACGCAGGGTTTTTTCGGCGATTTCTTCTTGTTGGCGCAGTTTTTCCAGTTTTTCTTTTTTGCGTTCACGTTTTTCGCGTTTTAATTTTTTCTTGGTGCCTGTTCCTTGAAGACGTTCCAAGGTTTCTTTGATGGTTTTTTTGATTTCTTGGTCCGTAGGTTCTTGTTTTTTTGCCCGCTTTTCGATGCCGGGTTTGGTTCTGCGTATGCGTTTTCGTTTTTTCTTGGTTTTTTCTACTTTTTCCTGTTCTTGTTCTTCTTTTTTGACGATTTTTACCTTGGTCTTTTTTTTCGGCTTGGTGGAAGGGTCTATTTCGTCCAAATTGATTTTTTCCCCGGTAAATCGAAGTTGTGGTTTCTCGGGAATTTTGGGTTCTATAATATTTTTGGTGTTGGTTTCGGGTTCCTTTTTTGTTTCTTGGGCAGATTGAACCGTTTCTTTTTTTTCCGGTTCCGTTTCATTGGATTCGGCATTGGATTGCTGTTGCTGTCCGGTTTTGTTAATTTCTTTTTGTTTTTTTTCTTCGGCAAGTTTTTCCGGAGCAACCGTCGTTTTTTCGGTTTTATCTTTCGGTTTTTTTGCTTTTTCGGGCTTATCGGATTTTTCCAATTCGATTTTACCCAAAATTTCAGGCTTCTTTACCAGTTCTTTCGGCGATACTTCGGTTTTTTCTTCTTGCTGTTGGGGTATATTTTCTTTTGTGGTTGTTTCGGCGGTTTTTTCCTCGGTTTCCGGAGGAATTTGTTCCGGTTGACTTTTGCTTTTTTCTTTTTCGAGGATGGCTGCCAGTTTTCCGTCTTTATCCAAGTGTTGAATTATCAAATCCAAAGCTTCGTCCGAGAGCTTCGACGAGGGTCTTTCCGATACTTCGATACCGTGTTCTTTCAAGAAATTGGCGATTGTGTGCGCTCCCTCGCCAAGGGCTTTCATGACAAATCTGATGGTTCTTTGCTTTCCTGCCATATCAATTGATTAGAAATCGTTTTTAGTTTTTAACCGGGTTAATTTTACTCTTCATTATCGAATTCCGCCCGCAAAATATTCATGACTTCCTTGATGGTTTCTTCTTCCAGTTCGGTTTTTTTTACAAGGTAGTCGATATCTTGTTCCAAAACGCGTTTGGCTGTATCCAAACCGATTTTTTTGAATTCGTTGATAATCCATTCGTCTATTTCGTCGGTAAATTCGCTCAATTCCACGTCTTCTTCCTCGATGTCACTCATGACATTCAAGTCATAACCGGTCAAATCGCTAGCCAGCTTGACATTGGTTCCTCTCTTTCCTACGGCTCGTGAGATATCTTCGTTTCTGACGAAAACGGTTGCTTCTTTTTTGTCTTTATCCACTATCATACGCACCACTTTAGCCGGGCTTAATGCGCGTTGGATAAAGAGTTCGATATTTTCGGTATAGTTGATCACGTCGATATTTTCATTGCGTAATTCCCTAACGATTCCGTGGATTCGTGAGCCTTTGATTCCCACGCATGCACCTACGGGGTCGATGCGGTCGTCGAAGGTGGAAACGGCTACTTTGGCTTTGACGCCCGGTATGCGTGCAATACGGTTGATTGTAATAATGCCGTCCATGATTTCGGGGATTTCCTGTTCAAAGAGGCGTTCCAGAAATCGGTTGTCGGTGCGAGACATGATGATCAACGGCTTGTTGCGTTCGATTTTCACTTCTTTGATAATGCCGCGAACCGTGTCGTCTTTACGATAACGGTCGCCGGGAATTTGTTCGCTTCGTGGTAGAAAAATTTCTCTTCCTTCATCGTCCAACAAATATAGGCCTTCGGGTCGAATGTGGTTGACATCAGCAGCATACAGTTCACCCAAGCGCTCTTTGAAAAAATCGAACACTTGTGCATTTTCATATTCCGCCACTTTGGTATCGAAGTGTTGTTTCAAGGCGGAAATATAACGTCTACCCAAATCTTGGATTTTGACTTCCTTGTCGATTTCTTCACCCACTTCGATTTCGGGGTCGATTTTGCGCGCTTCCGATAATGGAATTTGACGATTGGGATTATATTCCACACCGTCTTCCACCACCTCATAGTAAACCCAGATTTCAATATCGCCCTTGTCGGGGTTAACTACGACGTCGAAATTGTCTTCCGGAGCGGGCTCGCCTTTTTTGGTTTTCAAACCCAATTTTTTGCGCATGGCGGAGGTGAGCACTTCCTGCAGTATGTTGAGCAGGTCGATATGGTCGATCATTTTTTCGTTCTTGTATTCTTTGAAAGCCTCGATGAATTCTTTATTTCCCATAATTGCAAATTTTAAAAACCGATAATGACTTTAGCTTTTTCTATTTGTTCAAAAGGAATGATGATTTTTTTGACAACCGTGTGTTTGCCTTTGCCTACCGGCTTCGGTTCACGGACTTTATTCTCCAGCACAATGCCGTTTTCCGTAATTTGTTGGAGTATTCCTTCTTTTTCGCCCTCGGAAGTTTTGACTTTAAGTCGATGTCCCAAATTTTTGTGAAACTGCCGGCGGTCTTCGAACCATTTGGTGATATCAAAGGTGCCGACCGTAAGGGCATAGTCTTCGATATCGCGATTGACTTTGCTTTCCACATCGCGGGTAATACGCATACATTCGCTCAACGGCACGGGACGGAATCCGTCCACCGTTACTGTGATGTTTTTTTCGGGTGAAATTTGTAATTCCACCAGAAACAAATCGGGGTTGGCGGCAATGCTTTCTTCCACGGCTTTTCGTATGCGTTCTTCGAATATCATTGCTTATTTGATTTTCTAGACTATTAAAACAGGGGCTCTTCAGCCCCCGTCGTTGTTCAATTCCTTAAAATCCGTTGCAAATATACGATTTTTTAATGCGAAAAACAAAAAAACCGTTCCGAGGAAAGAACGGTCTTTTATCAGGCATTTTCTTCGTATCCGACCAGTTTGTCTAACGCTCTTGTAAAGACTTCCAAAGGCGCCACGCCCACTTGGCGTCCGATAGCTTCGCCTTTATGAAAGACAAGAACCGTCGGGATATTGCGCACGCCGTATTGTGCGGCGTATTGTTGCTCGCGGTCAACATCCACCTTGGCCACTTTGATTTTGTCGCCGTAGCGTTGCTCCAATTGTTCCATGATAGGAGCAATCATACGGCAAGGACCGCACCAAACCGCCCAAAAATCCACTACAACCGGCACATCCGATTGCAAAACTTCCTTTTCAAAGGTAGCATCTGTTACTATAACTGGCATAGTTTTCCTGTTTTAAAAAATTACGTGCAAAGATATGGATTTTTTTGTTCTTGGCAAACGACTTACGACGGATATCAAGGAAAAAGATTTTATTTGCCGTGGTATGGAAATTCGGTCCGTTTATTACATGGCATATTTAAACCGCTCGTCGAACGGATAATTTTCTCTGAGAGGTCTCAATTGCTTGGCATACAGTTTTAATTGTTGCAGGGAATAGGCGATACGCGCTCGTATGTTCCGGTCGTTTTCGCCGGTGGCTTCGGATTTGTTTAATAGCTCATTGACGTAGCGGATAATCAGGTGGTCGGGAATGTAAATCCATTTGTTGTTTTTCCCGCCGAAAGCGCGCATGTCACTAACGGGATATTGTCCGTTTGCTTCATTGCTAATCGAAATGAGCAATACGGGTTTGTGTCCCGTTTCCCGCTCTCCGAAAAAAAGCAGAAAATTTTTAATGGCGGGTGTGGCGGCGCCGTTCCATTCGGGTATGACGAGGACATAGGCATCGGCTTCTTTTATTTTTACTGTGATTTCGCCAAGCCATTCCGGCCATTGGCCGGCGTGTTTCCAAATCTTTTCGTCCCACAAGGGTAATGGGTGTTCTCCCAAATCAATAAGTGATGTTTGTTTGAAGTCGAATCCGGCGGATTGTTTGATGATATAATTCGCCACTTTTCTGGATTGGGACGAATGGCGTTGGCTTGCGCTAATGACGACTAATTTCATTTTTTAATGATTTTTTCGGGTAAATAAATCAATTTTTTGGTTTCAAAAAAACTTTCTTTGAAGAAGTTTGAAAGAGGAATTATTCGTGCACCGGGGAACGGATGAAGTTCCCGGGTTAAATCACCGCCTTTTAAATAGAGAATTCCGTTTTCGATTTCATGACGGTGGACGGGAGAAATGTTTTTGGCGGTCCATTTGACAAAGGTATCCATACGTGTAACGGCACGGCTAATCACGAAATCATATTGAACGTGATGATTTTCGACACGAATTTTTTGGGCGGTTACATTATTGAGTTCCAAATCGCGGGCAATTTCCGAAACGGCTTTTATTTTTTTTCCGGTGGAATCGATAAGGTGAAATATGACTTCGGGAAAAAGGATTGCTAGGGGGACGCCCGGGAATCCGCCGCCGGTTCCCACGTCAAGGATGCGGCCATGCGGGCGGAATCGTATAAATTTGGCAATAGCCAATGAGTGCAACACATGATGCAGGTATAAATGTTGAAAATCTTTGCGGGAAATCAAATTGATGCGTTCGTTCCAATAAGCATATAGCCCGGCGAGTCGCCTGAATTTCTCTTTCTGTGAATGCTTTAAGTCGAAGTATTTTTCAATAATTCCGGCGTGAGGTTCTAATTCGGGCAATAAATTTTTCATTTTTGCATTAAAAATAATAGTAAATTTGTCCAAAGATAAAAATTCCTGTTATGACGACAAACCATCCGCCGCACTACTCGCCTAATGAAGAGGTAGACATTATAGGATTTTTTAGAGCATTGGGCAATTTTTTTAAGAAATCGTCCGAAGCCGTTGTGCGGCTATTGAAAGCCTTATTTTATTTTTTCGTTTTTATCCCGTATTTATACATTAAACGTCATTCCAAAGCTGTTTTTTCTCTTTTAATTGCTACTTTTATTATAGGAATTATTCTTGACAATATTAAAATTACCAATTATAAAGCCGAAATTTTGGTCAGTCCCAATTACGATAGTGGAAAAGAATTATATACTACCATCGAATATTTTAACAGTTTAATCGGAGAGGGTGAATTTGGTAAGCTGGGGCGGGTTTTGGGAATGGATTCGACGCGTGCTTCCGCCTTCATCAGTTTTGAGGTGGAACCCAATATGAACGAACGCATTACCGTCAGAAGTTATAGCGAATTTTCCAAGTTAATTGACACGACCTATATGGATATCATGGAATACGATAAATATAAAGAATCATTTCACGAACAGAAATTCGATTATCCCCAACACCGGATTACCGTCATAGCATCCAAGCCGGATGTTTTTGCCCCGCTTAATGTCTTTTTTGAAAAATTTTTGGAACGAAAAAAAATCTTTCAAGACCGGCGTAATAGTCATCTGGCGATAACGAAGCAAAATATTCGTATTGTAGAAAACGCTTTGGCGCAAATAGACAGTTTGCGTAAATCCATCGACCGAGCCATTGCCAATATGGGAAAAACCGGATCGTCGAGCGGACAAAATATTATTGTTGGAACCTCCAATATTCAATTCCCCGAACAACAATACGATTTGTTCGATAAGAAAAAGGAATTAATCGATTTTTTAAACCGGCTGAAGGTGGATTTGGTGGAGTCGGAGCATATTTTGATTCTCAATTCTTTATTTCCGGAACGCGGGAAGGAATATTCGCCTCTTTTGAGAACCTACAAGTTTTTCTTGCCGTTGGTGGCATTATTATTCCTGTTAGGTGTTTTTTATTTCATTGAGTTTATAAGATTTCTCGATGCAATTTATCGCCAGCGTGTCCATAATGAACCGAAGAGATGAAAATCATTGACCGACCCTTTGAAGGAAGTTTTCTGTTACAACCGGATATCTATACGGACAAGCGTGGTTTTTTTTCCGAAATTTTCAATTTGAATAAATTCCGGGAAGCCACAGGATTGAATATTCGTTTTGTGCAAGATAATTTGGCAGGCTCATTCAAAAATGTTTTCCGCGGGATGCATTTTCAAAGGCAACCTTACGAACAAGCCAAATTAATCACATGTCTGCAGGGAAAAATTTTGGATATTATCGTGGATTTACGTCCCGGTTCTCCGACTTTTAAAAAAACATTTCAAGTGGAATTAAGCGTCGAAAATCGGTATCAACTGTTTGTTCCCAAAGGTTTTGCGCACGGTTATTTGGCTTTGACCGACCGGGTGTTGGTGATGTATAAAACCGACGAATTTTATCACCCGGAAGCCGACGGTGGATTTCATTATCAAGATCCTTCCGTTGATATTCGATTGCCAGTGGATGATCAAGTTTTGATTTTATCCGGTAAGGATCAAGCGCTACCTTTTATTGTCGATTTGGACTTATGAAAACCAAAGTGCTTATCATCGGTGCTAACGGTTTGACGGGACAAACCTTAACCCGGTTGTTTGCCCGTGATGCGGATTTTGAAATTTTTTCTTTCGGCAGAGAAGACTTGGATATAACCCGGTCCGAAAAAACGGAAGAAGTTTTTCGTGTCCTCAAACCCGGTTATGTTATCAATTGTGCGGCTTTCACACAAGTAGACGCCGCCGAAACGGAACGCACTCGGGCATATGCGGTGAATGTGACCGGCGTGCGTCATTTGGTGCAAGCTTCGGAAAAGACCGGTTCGACACTCATTCACTTGTCGACGGATTATGTTTTTGACGGGAAAAAACAAAGCCCTTATTCGGAAACCGATCCGGCCAATCCTTTAAATTACTACGGCTTGACCAAGCGGAAAGGCGAACTGGAAATAAATGGCCGCTTGGAAAAGTTTTTTATTATTCGCACTGCTTGGATTTACGGAAAATACGGGAATAATTTCTATCATTTATTGCTAGGGTTGGCCAAGGAACATCAAACATTGCGCTTCATAAACGACCGGTGGGGGAGTCCAACCTATGCCGGTGATTTGGCCGAATTTATCCGTTTCTTAATCCGGGAAAAAATCCGTCAGTACGGTATTTGGCATTTCAGCAACGAAGGCGAAACCACGCGATACGGACAGGCAAAATTGATGTCGGATTTATTGGGATTGAAAAACCGTATCGAACCCGTAACGCACGATTATTTTAAGCCTGTAGCCAAGCGCCCTGCATACAGCGTACTTTCCAAAGAAAAAGTCAAGCGTCAATTAGGCTATGATGTGCCGCATTGGAAGGAGTCCTTGGAAAAATTCATAAAATCGATGCAATGATAAAAAAAGTGGAACATATCGGCATTGCCGTAAAAAATTTAGACGACGCCGAAAAACTCTATGAAAAACTCCTGGGCGTAAAATCTTATAAACGCGAAACGGTGGAATCGGAAGCGGTGACGACTTCATTTTTTCAAACCGGTGAAAATAAAATCGAGTTGTTGGCTTCCACCGACCCGGATGGGGTCGTAGCACGATTTGTGAACAAGCATGGTGAGGGCATTCACCATATTGCTTTTGAAACCGATGATATCGAAGCAGAAACGGAACGGCTGAAGAATGAAGGGTTTATTTTATTAAATGAAAAGCCCAAGCGCGGCGCCGACAATAAATGGGTTGTTTTCGTGCATCCCAAATCCGCCGGAGGTGTGTTGGTGGAATTATGTCAGGAAAGGGAAGATTAAGCATCATTTGTTGGGATGCTTTCCGTAAGCCATTGCATGAGTTTCTGCGGTTGCCGGAAGAAACGCACTTCCAAGTCTTTTCCCGAAGGTAGTGTATAAATATGATTTTCCGGATGTTGATCCGGGTTCAAGCCCGTCAGATAGGCCAGCTTGCGGGCGTTGAAAGAAGCCAGCTTGGGCAGGATATATTGCTCAAACCAACCGAAAAATTCCGGTTCGATTAAATGATCCGTTTTTTGTAAATCCAAGTAAAACAAACGGCTGCGTTTATGAATGCGTTGCCCTAGAAAATTCAACATTTCATGATAAATGCCTTCGGTATCCATGTAGGCGGCATATTCCGAAAAAACGAAATGCGTAATATGTTGCAATTCCAAGTAATTCACTTCCAAAAATTTGGATTTGTATAAAATCATATCCCGATTAGAATTTAAAGCTAGGTTTCCAAAGATATTTTTCCCAGTTCACCACTTGGTCGTTTATCACGCTTATCCCTTCCGCTTCAAGAAGCTTTTGCATAAGGGAAGGCGTTTCGAAATGCCATTTTCCGGTGAGTCTGCCATGGCGATTGACGACACGATGGGCCGGGATTTCGCGATTGAATTTTTGTCGGTTGAGAATCCAACCCACCATGCGCGCACCGGAACGATTTCCTGCCGCTTCGGCAATTAGACCGTAAGTAGTTACCTTGCCGGACGGAATTTGCTTGACGATTTCCAAAACCCGTTTTTCAAATGTTTTCATGGCTTCAAATAGTCGTCCCATTCTTTGGGATATGGCTCGTGCAATTTTCCCACGCTTTTTGCAACAATGGTGGCTACGGTGGCATCACCGGTCACGTTTATTACTGTTCGTAGCATGTCCAGCGGACGGTCAATGGCAAAAATCAATGCCAATGCCAAAGGCATTTTGGAAGCGGGGAATCCCAATGCTTCCAAGACAATAACCAGCATAATCATGCCCGCTCCCGGCACTGCTGCAGCGCCAATGGAAGCCAAAAGAGCTGTTAAAATAACGGTCATTTGATTGGAGAAACCGAGTCCTTGAGGCCATAACACCTGCAGGATAAACACTGCCGCCACGGCTTGATAAAGACTGGTGCCGTCCATATTTACCGTAGCGCCCACGGGCAACACGAATCCCGCCACTTGCTTGTCTACACCCACATGTTCTTCCACGCGCTCCATGGTTACTGGTAGCGTGGCGGCACTTGAACTACTGGAAAAAGCCAACAATTGCGCCGGTGCAATTTGCTTGAAAAACCAAAACGGATTTTTCTTGGCAAAAACGGCAATCAAAATCATATATATCGCCAACATAAGGGCAAGACCGATAATCACGGTGAAGGCATACCGAAGCAAACTCCACATGATTTCGACGTCGCCGGACGTATTGACCACGACGCCTGCAATGAGTGCAAACACCGCATAAGGTGCCGTTAGCATGATTAAATCTACCATTTTGAGCACCACTTCATTGAGCGAATCAAACAAGTCCTTTAGCGGTCGGGCTTGATGTTCCGGAATTAAAATTAAGCCGATGCCAAGGAAAATGGCAAAGAATATTACTTGTAGCATCAGGGTATTGTTACTCATGGCCTTCACAATATTGTCGGGCACCATATCTATCAAAAACTGTAATTTGGGCCGATGTTTATGTTCGTGGGCTTTGCTGATTTTGGTTCGCAATTTTTTATTTCCCGCATATTGATTTTCCAATTTTCGAACGGTTTCTTGCGGAATACCTTCGCCGGGACGCAAAAGGTTTACGGATGCCAAACCAATGGAGACGGCTAAAGCGGTAGTTCCGATATAAATCAGAATGGTGCGCACGCCAATACGTTTAAAAGCCGAGATGTCATGCAAATCCGACACGCCTTTCACCAGCGATGCCAAGATTAACGGAATAGCTATCATTTTCAGCAAGCGGACAAAGATAATGCCGACCGGTGAAATCCAATCGTAGGTGAAAGCCTTTCCGCCCGGAATTTGCAATAAAACATAACCGCCAATCAGTCCTAAAACCATTCCGGCCATAATACGCCAGTGCAAAGGCCGTTTTCCCTTTTTGCTCATAAAAAATTTTTAGCCCAAAATACATAAAAATTCGCTTATAACTGACAATATTACATGAGATTAAACGTTAAAATCGTGTTCGATTGCAATTGCACGGTTTTTGACATTTGAAATATAAAATTTTAATGCTATATGAGCTACGAAAATACGGATATTAAAGCGCTGAATGATAAAGTGAAAGAAAAAAGCGCTTTTATCGATTTATTGAAAATAGAAATCAATCGCGTGATTGTCGGGCAAGACCGTATGATCGACCGGTTGTTAATCGCCTTGTTGGGTAAAGGGCATATTTTGCTGGAAGGCGTTCCGGGATTGGCTAAAACATTGGCTATCAAAACTTTAGCTGATGCTATAGATGTGACATTCAGCCGTATTCAATTCACTCCCGATTTGCTGCCGGCGGATGTTATAGGTACTTTGATTTATAATGTTAAGGAGAATAAATTTGAAGTGAAAAAGGGGCCTGTTTTCGCCAATTTTGTTTTAGCCGATGAAATTAACCGGGCGCCGGCCAAAGTGCAATCGGCACTGTTGGAAGCCATGCAAGAACGTCAGGTTACGATTGGCGAACAAACTTTTAAGCTGGAAGAGCCTTTTATGGTGATGGCCACCCAAAACCCCATTGAGCAAGAAGGAACATACCCGCTTCCGGAAGCACAAACCGACCGTTTTATGATGAAGGTTTTAATTTCTTATCCCGGCATGGAAGAAGAACGGGAAATCGTGCGCCGTAATTTGAATGACAATTTCGGAAAAGTCAACAAGGTTGCTAGCAAGGACGATATTTTGGATGCCCGGAGAATCGTGAAGGAAATTTATACCGATCCCAAAATCGAACAATATATTTTGGACATCGTATTTGCAACGCGTTATCCTGAAAAATACGGTTTGGAAGAATTGAAGCCGTTCATAGCCTACGGTGCATCTCCGCGCGGAAGTATCAACTTGGCTATGGCGGCCAAAGCCAATGCTTTTTTGAATCACCGCGGTTTTGTGGTGCCCGAAGATATTTTATCCACCGTTCACGACGTTTTGCGTCACCGTATCGGTTTGACTTATGAGGCGGAAGCCGAAAATATCCGATCCGACGATATTATCAATAAAATCATGAATTCCGTTCAAGTGCCGTAAGGTTATGGATGCCAAGGAATTACTTAAAAAAGTTCGTAAAATAGAAATCAAAACGCGTCGTTTGTCCGATAATCTTTTTTCGGGTGAATACCACAGTCATTTCAAGGGGCGCGGGATGACTTTTTCCGAAGTGCGTCCTTATACTTATGGCGATGATGTGCGCACGATCGATTGGAACGTTACGGCGCGCCATCGCACCCCTTTCGTAAAATTATATGAAGAAGAACGGGAATTAACCGTTATGCTCGCGGTGGATATTTCGGGTTCCGAAGATTTCGGGACACAAAGCCGGCTCAAGCGGGAAATGATTACCGAAATTGCAGGCACCTTGGCTTTTTCCGCCATAAAAAATAACGATAAGGTGGGATTGGTGCTTTTCAGCGACGAAATAGAATTGTTTATTCCACCCGGAAAAGGACGGTCGCATGTTTTGAATATCATTAGGCAATTGGTGGATTATCAACCTCAACGAACACGCACTTCCACCGAACGCGCCCTTCGCTATTTGTTTAATGTGATGAAAAAGCGCGGCATTATTTTTCTTATTTCCGATTTTATCGATAAAAATTATGCGGATACCTTGAAAATTGTCGCCAAAAAACACGATATTGTAGGCATTCGTGTTTATGATTACGCCGAAAACCGTTTGCCCGGCTTGGGATTTATCTTAGTGGAAGATCCCGAAACGGGAAAACGTTTTCAATTGGATACTTCGTCGAAGCATCTAAAAAAACTCTTGGCGGAAAAATTCAAAGATTTTACGTTATATTTTCATGAAGCTTTCAATAAGGCGGGCGGTGGAAAAGTGGAAATCGCCACCGGTGAATCTTATGTAAAAGCCTTGATGAATTATTTCAAAACAAGAGTTTAATGAAACGACTTGGATTGGGCATATTAATCCTGTGGGCAAGTTTTTCGCAAGCGCAAATTCAGTGGAAAATTTCCGCTGATAGCATTTTGTTCGGTCAACAACTGCAATATGAAATTTCAGCCCGTGCCGATTCGTCCGATAAAGTGGTTTTTCCCTCATCCACGGTATTCGCCCCTTTGGAATCCGTTAAGCACAAAACCGACACACTTCCCGGTAAAATCAAACGGATTTGGTATTTGACCGCTTGGGATTCGGGACGATATGTGATTCCCGCATTAGCCGTGAAAATTAACGATTCGGTGTATCATACGGACAGTATTTCCGTTTTTGTATCTAGCATTCCTGTTGATACAACCGGACAAGGTCTTTTCGGTTATAAGGGTATTGTTTCTTATGATCAGAAATCGTCATTGCGTTTGAAACGGGGACGCTATTGGTATGGGTTGATTCCTTTAATTTTATTAGCGGCGGTTTGGATAGTATATCGTTTCTATTTCCGCCGGAAAATATCGGAAAAACAAAAATCTTTATCGCCATACGAGCAATTTTCTTCGATTGTAAAGGGTTTGAAACCGGATACGCAATCCGACCCCGAAAAATTTTATGTCAAATTGACAGATGCGTTTCGGGAATATTTGGAAAGCGCTTTGAACATTCCGGCTAGAGAATCCGTTTCGGAGCAATTACTCCGGCTATTGTCGGAATATACTTTTGAAAACGGTAAAAGCATCAATCCGGCACTTGTTACGGAGCTTCAAACATTATTCAGGCGTGCCGATTGGGCTAAGTTCGCCAAGCACAAACCTTATCCGACGGAGATGGTGAAAGATTTGGAATTAATCCGTCGAACGGCAGGTGAAGTTCAACAGGTTTTGGATGAAATCGATGCGGTCAGACGAGCCGAAGAAGCACTTCGCTTGAAGGCGGAAAAACAAGAAAAACGCAAGCATCTCGTCATTCGGTCTGTCGGCGGATTGGTTATTTTAGCATTGGTGGTTTGGGTGCTTACCCGGTTTTACGGAGCGCAAATAGCACAACAATGGGAAAAAGGTGTTTATGCATTTTATCAAATTCCCGGGCCCGCTCTTTGGTATGAATCAAGTTACGGTTCCGTTCCCGCGTTGGAAGTGAAGGCGCCAGTGATAGCCGAAAGTGTTCATAGCGGGGAATGGAACACCACGTCGAATGAATTGGAAGAAAAAGCCGCTTGGAGGGCCCAATCGGGGAAAACCCGTATTTTGATTATCGCATTGGATTTTAAGGAAAATGCCAAATGGAATAATGATCAAATTCTGGGCTTGGTTAAGCAACTATGGGCAAAAAACGATAAGGACGTCGAATTGCAATGGAAAAACGACGGAACATTGTCGGGCCATTGGAAAAAAGACGGGAAAACTTTTGTATTAACCGGTAAGTTATTCGATGCGGGACAAAAAGTCCGTGTGTTATTGGTTGATTATCCCGAAGGAAGTCAAATATGGAAAAATTTGGCGGATAGGATTATCCGTTTGAGCGGATTGGAAAACACAGAAAACAAACAACCATGAACATGAGCCAACATTGGGAGTGGATCAATCCTTGGTTTTTTTGGTTTTTGGTCTTATTGCCGCTTCTTTTCTATTGGTTATATCATAATATAGGTAAGGAAAGGCCATTTATGCGCTATTCCATGGCGGGGATTTTGAGCCGGCGTAAAACTTGGCGAAATCGTTTATGGGATTTGACCGTTTGGTTTTTACCGTTGGTGTTGCTGATGATGATTGTGGCGGGAGCCGGTCCGCGTAATGTGGAATCGGGGAAGCGCATCAAGAAAACCAAGGGAATCGATATCATTTTGGCGGTGGATGTTTCGGGTAGTATGTTGGCCAAAGACTTTAAGCCCAACCGGTTAGAGGCGCTCAAGCGCACGGCTATTGATTTTATTCGCCGGCGTCCGAACGATCGAATCGGTTTGGTGGTTTATGCCGGTGAAGCGTTCACCAAAGTGCCGCTAACCACTGATAAACGGATTGTGGAAAATGCCATAAGAAAAATCAATTTTCAAACTTTGAGCAAGCAAATTGATCAGGGAACGGCAATCGGGATGGGTTTGGCGGTGGCGGTTAATCGCTTAAAGGACAGCAAAGCCAAAAGTAAAGTGATTATTTTGATGACCGACGGTGTCAATAATACGGGCGCAATAGATCCGGAAACGGCCTTGGAACTGGCCAAGCAATTCGGTATAAAGGTTTATACCATCGGAATAGGCACCAATGGAGTGGCGCCCATGCCGTTGGTGGACCGATACGGGAATATCGTCGGTTATTCACCGCAAAAGGTGGAAATCGATGAAAGATTATTGAAGAAAATCGCCAAAGAAACCGGCGGGCAGTATTATCGTGCCACTAACAGTGCCAAGTTAAAGCGAATTTACGATGAAATCGACAAATTGGAAAAAACCGTCATTGAAGAAACCCGTTTCTACAACTATACGGAATGGTTTCGTCCGTTTGTGTGGATAGCATTATTGCTTCTGTCGATCATCTGGATAATAAGACAAATTATTTTACCGAGTAAAATTTAGAAATCAAAGGCGATGTATCGAATCGAAAAACCCGAATATCTTTGGCTTTTGTTGATTATACCGGTTATATGGTTCGTATTTTTCGTGCTGAATTGGTATCGTGCCAAACAGCGAAATCAAGCCATAGACAGTGAATTGGCCGTTTATATTATCCGGGAAAAATCATCGTTTAAGCCATGGTTGAAGTTATTTTTTTGGTCGATGACGATGATATTCTTGATTTTTGCGCTGGCTAATCCGCAAATAGGGACGAAAATGGAGACCGTCAAACGCAAAGGAGCCGATATTGTTTTTGCTTTGGATGTGTCCAAAAGTATGTTGGCCGAAGATGTTAAGCCTAACCGTTTGGCGGTGGCCAAAAGAATCATTTCGTTGATGATTGACAAAATGATTTCGGACCGGACGGGAATTATTGTATATGCGGGCGAAGCCGTTCCCACTTTGCCGGTCACCACCGATTATGCCGCGGCAAAAATGTATTTGTCTCAGATGGGAACCGGCGATGTGTCTTCGCAAGGGACGGCCATCGACGATGCCATTCGTTTGGCGGAAACTTATTTCGATCGCAATAATGCCGATAAGGTGCTGCTGATTCTTTCCGACGGTGAAGATCATGGCGAAAAGGCATTGGAAGCCGCCAAGGAAGCCGCCGAACAAGGGATTAAAATCATCACCGTCGGGATTGGAACCGAAACCGGCGCCTTAATTCCACTCAAACGAAACGGACAACTAACCGGATATAAAACCGATCGCAACGGAAATCGCGTGGTCACACGACGCAACAGAACTTTGCTATATCGCTTGGCACAAGCCACCGGTGGTGTGTATATTGACGGAAATAATACGCGCGAAGCCGTGAAAAAAATCGAAGCAATACTGAAAAAATTGAACCGTAAAGAGTATCAAACCGCCAAAGTGGCCGGATATGAATCGCGATATACTTGGTTTGTGGCTGTTGCATTGTTGTTCTTTATGTTATATGTATTGACCAATGAACGGGAAACCGTTTGGCTTCGTAAATTGAATTTGTTCAACGAAAACCAAAATGCCATTGAACGATGAAAAAATCAAGTCTATTTAGCATATTGTTTTTGGTTTTAGGCGGACATGCAATTCGGGCACAAACTGCCGGTGATACACTGCGCGCTTATGCTTACCGAGGTTGGCAACACTATAAAGACGCCGATTATGCCAAAGCCGAAAAATTCTGGCGTCAGGCGATTCAATTCGGAAAAAACGACACCGTTGCTTATGATTTGGCGCAGAGTATTTTACAACAAAATCGCACCAACGAAGCCTTGGAAAATTTTTTGAAAACGGCCAAAACCGCTACCAATGATTCGATTAAAGCCAAGGCATGGCATAATGCCGGAAACATTTATTTCCATAAAAAACAATATGAAAAAGCTCTGGAAGCATATAAAAATGCATTGCGAGCCAATCCCGATGACGAACAAACACGATATAATTATGCATTGACTAAAAAATTGTTGAATAAACAAAAGAAACAAAATAAAAATAACAAGAATCGAAAAAATAAGAATCAAAACCGGAATCAGAAAAATAATAGCACGAATAAAAACAATCAAAAAAACAATCGGAATAAAAATCAGGATAAACCAAATCAACGTAACCAAAATCAAAACGATCAAAATAAACGAAACCGTAACAAGCATCAGGAAAAATCAAAACAAAATCAAGGAAATCAGAAAAATAAGGAAGATAAAAATCGAGATAAGAACCACGGACGCAACAAAAATAATCAACAAAATCTTCAAAACCGGCCTAATAGACGCCAAGAAGGCGAAGGTCAAAAACGAAAAAGTCGTTTAAGCCCGGAAGAAGCAAAACGATTGCTTCAAGCCTTGAAGAACAAGGAAGAGCAAACCCTGAAAAAAGTGAAAGCCCGCCCGGTGAAAGGAAGGAAAGTGAGAACCGATAAAGATTGGTAATTTGTGAATCGACAAAGGACGATGAGCATTTGATTTTATTATATTTAACGAAGAATTTTCGGGACTTAAGGTTTTGAACCGGGAAATTACCCGTTAATAATCGTTGAGGTTCAGTCATGATTTATTTGCAAAACCGGTGTGGTTCCATAGATGTAAATTTACCCTGACTTTTTGTCAATAAATTTTTGTAAGGCATTGAAATTGATTCGGTTAAAGCGGGAAAAATACGGGACTTATGAGATCGTTAGAAGCGATTATGTTGCATATAGCGCGATTGGCTATTATGGAAGTTTTTTTAGGTAAACCATTGATTGACAGGGAGGAATTAATTAGAGAATATCCGCAATTGGCGGAAAAACAGGCTGTATTTGTAACCTTGAATAAGCAGGAAGGCGGGCGAACATCGCTACGCGGATGTATAGGCTCCATTATTCCGTATCGATCGTTGATTGATGACATTATTTACAATGCACGTGCGGCGGCATTTGAAGATCCGAGATTTCCGCCTTTGAAAGAGGAGGAGTTGGAACATATTAAAATCGAAATTTCTTTGTTGACTATTCCGCGGGCATTGTCTTATTCGGATACGGAAGATTTGCGTCGGAAAATTGTTCCGGGAAAATACGGTGTTATTTTGAAATTCGGCGGAAGGCAAGCAACTTTCTTGCCGCAAGTATGGGAGCAATTGCCGGAATTCGATTTATTTTTTCAACAACTCTGCCTGAAAGCGGGTTTACCCGGTAATTGTTTGAAGTGGCATCCGGAAATCGATGTGTATGAAGTGAAAAAATTTGAAGAGCCATGACGTTGGAAAGACATTCCCATATTGTTCCCGAAATTTTTTACGAAAAAAAGGGCGACCGGATTGTCTGCAAATTGTGTCGTCATTATTGTCAATTGAAGGAAGGTCAAATCGGAGTGTGTGGCGTGAATAAGAACGAAAACGGAAGTTTGGTGAATTTGGTTTACGGTAAAATCGCTGCCATTCATATCGATCCGATCGAAAAAAAACCGTTGTATCATTTTTTGCCCGGAAGCCGTGCGCTTTCCATAGGGACTGTAGGATGCAACATGCAATGTTCGTTTTGCCAGAATTGGCGTATTTCTCAAACCCGGAAGGTGGAACGGCAGGATTATGTTAGTCCCGAAGAATTGGTGAAATTGGCAAGGAAGTATCAAGTGGAAAGTATTGCATACACCTATAATGAACCTACCGTTTTTTATCCTTATGCCCGGGATGTGGCATTGGAAGCCAAAAAATATGGCATTCGCAATATTTTCGTAACCAATGGCGTGGAAAGTCCTGAAGTTATTGAGGATATGAATGGCGTAATTGATGCGGCCAATGTGGATTTTAAAGCATTTGACGAAAAATATTACAAGCGCGAATTGAAAGCGCCTTTTTCCGTTCCCGATACGCTCAAGCGCATGCGAGAAGCGGGTTTGTGGATTGAAGTAACCACTTTGATTATTCCGGGTATTAACGATGCACCGGAACATTTGAGAAAAATAGCGGATTTCATAGCCAATGAATTGGGTAGGGACACACCGTGGCATTTGTCGGCTTTTCACCCGGATTATAAAATGACGGATCGTCCGGCTACGCCCGTAACCACATTGCAGGAAGCATACCAAATCGGGAAAACGGCCGGATTGCATTATGTTTACCTGGGCAACATAGGTGTGAAGAATGTCACTTATTGTCCTCATTGCGGAGCGTCGCTTATTGAACGTGCCGGTTATGTGATATTAGACGACCGGTTGAAAAACGGAACCTGTTATCGGTGCGGAACAAAAATTGCAGGCGTATGGAATTGATTAGAAAAGCGGGTAACCGGGGAAGGTTTTATCCTTCGTCGGCTGCGGAAATTGAAAAAATGATTAGAGAATGGAATCAATTGGCGGGTACAGAACCCGTCATTCGTCCCGAAGCTATCGTGAGTCCTCATGCGGGATATGTTTATAGCGGATTTACGGCCAATACGGCGCACCGGCTATTGCCCGGTTCGAAGCCGGAAAGAGCCGTAGTGATAGGTCCATCGCACCATGTGTATTTGGAAACCTTAAGCACGGCGCCTTTTGATGCGTTTGAAACTCCTTTCGGATATTTGCCGGGAGAAAAGTTTTGGGCGGATAAAATAATGAAAAATTTTCCGGTAGAATTTAATGCGCGAGCCCATTTCCTTGAACACAGTACCGAAACACAATTCCCTTTTTTGGCTTATTATTTGAAGGATATTCCAACGGTTGAGATCATTTATGGTAATATTTCGCCTGAAATATTGACCGGACTAATCGATTTTGTCAAGTCCGTTCCCGGAACTGTGGTGATTATTTCCACCGATTTGAGTCATTATTACCCGCAAGCGGATGCCAACCGTTTGGATAAGCATTGTATTGACGCCGTATTACATAGGGATTTGCGGGCGATTGTTCCCTGTGAAGCTTGTGGTAAAACCGGCTTGTGGGCGGTGATTCAAGCGGCTAAAGAAAAAGGATGGCAAAGCATCGTTACCGGCTATAGTACAAGCGGCGATATTACCGGTGATTACAGTGCGGTGGTGGGTTATATGGGAGCCGCTTTTTATCAATCATTTGAGCGGTAATCCGGAAGCATAAAAAATGCATCCGTTTAGCCGCATTTTTATCGGTATTTCAAGGAAATCCCAGATAGGTTTAATAGCCGATAACTTGTCTATTGTCTTTGATTTTGGCTTTCTTTTTAAGCGCTTCCACAATTTTATTAAGTGCGCCGCGTTCGGTTTTTTGCTTGACTTGTTCCACAAAGGCGGCATAACTTTTAATATCGGGAGCAATTTCTTTTTTGAAGGGTTGTACGACATAAGCTCCGTATTCTCCTTCGACGGGTTTTGAAATTTCCGATTCGGGAACGATGAGAGCAACGGCCACTACTTTCGGCTCTTTACCCAATCCCGGAATCACAGGGGATTCAATGGATGCTCCGGTAACTTTTCCTTTTTGTCCGCCGCTTTTTTTGGCGATTTCGTCCAAGTTATTGCCTTGGAGTTTATCTTTCACCATTTCGAATTTTTTCTTTTTGATCAGGATCGGTTTAACCAAGACCATGGCTTCGGAGGCGGGCATAAGTCCCTCGGGTGTTTTGTTTGTAAATTGTACGATTATGTAACCGTCTTCGGTTTCAAACCGTTTGATATCGCCTTTTTCGGTTTTTTTGTTGAATAACCAATTGGCTATACGCGGTTGGTCGTTCAGGCCGGGGAAGTGGGATTCGTATTTATGAATTTTCTTTACGGGGAAGGCTTGTTTGTGCGATTCTTTAGCCGCTTTGAAGATGTCGCCTGCTTTTTTGACTTTCATTTGAAATTCGGCGGCTTGGGTGTAGATGCTATCCAGCGTGGCTTCGCTGGGTTCCACTTCTTTGATTAATTGAGCGATTTTGACGGCGGAAGTTTTTTCATTACTTTGATCATCTACTTTGATAATGTGATATCCGTAGCGGGTTTCTACCAAGCCCAAATCACCTTTTTTGTGCGTAAAAACAAATTTGCTAAAGGGTTCCACCATTCGGTCGAAGGAAAAGTCGCCCAAGTCACCGCCTTTGGTTTTGGAGCCGGGGTCGTCGGAATATTTTTTGGCCAAATCGGCGAATTGACCGGGATTTTTCTTCAAAACCGCCATCAGGCTATCCGCTTTTTTCTTGGCTTGTTCTTTGGTAAGATTGGATTGAGCGGCGGAACCTTGGTAGGCAATAAGAATATGTGATGCTTTGGCGGTTTTTGGAATGTTGTCAAGGCGATCCACGATGCGGTAAACATAATATGCGCGTTTTTTCAATACGGGACCATACACGGCGCCTTTAGGTAATTTGGCCAATGTGTCTTTGACGTCCTTGGGCAGTGATGACAGATTAAACCAGCGAACGGGAAGCACTTGATCGGAATATTGTTTGATAAATCCGTCGATGTCTCCGGTATCTTTGAAGCCCGGCACTTTTTTGGTTTGATTGGTTTGGTTGTCCAACACTTCCCATCCGTTTATCAATTCGGTTATTTTCTGTTTTACTTCATTAAAATCTTCACGCGAGGGTTCAAATGGAAATTTAACGTATGCTATATCGCGCGTTTCTTCGGTTTTGTATTGTTCGGGGTGGGTTTTGATATATTTTTCGATATCCTCTTCCGTTATTTGAATGATGGAATCGGGGATGGAAGAATAGGGAACCACCACGAAATTAAAGTCCACTTTGTCGTTTTGTTTGTGGTACTCCCACTTGCCTTCTTCCAAGCTGGGTTGAATGGCGGCATTGATCAGGCTTTGGAAAATTTGTTCGCCTTCGCTTTTTCGTGTTTGGTTTTGATAGTCGGTCCAAGCTTGATAAGCTTGAGGGTTTTCGTCTTTGGCTGCTTTGATATTTTCCAGGTAGTTGATAAAAGCGTTTTCGTCAAAAACGCCTTGTTCATTGGTGAACATACGGCGAATGCCGGGGTCGTTTTTCATTTTCTCATAGATGCGATCGTCGGGCACTATGATACCTGCTTTGTGGAATTCGCTTTCGAGGAGTTTTTGGCGGACAAAATCGTTCCAGACCAATTTCATGATTTGCATGTTAGAATAGCGGGGTCCGTATTGTTTTTGGAGTTGAGCGGTTTTGGCTTGGAATTCTTTGGTGGGAATAGGTTCGCCGTTCACCTTGCCGACATACTCGCGCGAAGGGCGAAACAATGCGGGGGCATTTTTAATTAATCCGCTGATAATGAATGCAAAAAGTGCTAAACCGATCAAGCCGATAAGTGCGGCTGAACTTTTTCTTATTTTTCCTAATATGGCCATTTTTACGTGTCGATTTTAAAATATGTGCGAAAATACGACATAATCGTTAATTATAAAAATCCGAACAAAAAAAAGAGAACCCCTAAGGTCCTCTTTTATGATATGTAAGTGGAAAAGGTTTTACTCGACAATTATTTTTCTAATGGATTGTTTATCTCCGTCGGTGATATGGAGGATATAAACGCCTTTCGACCAATTTTTTACGGAAATTTCTTTGAAGGTTTCACCGGTTGCGTGGTAGTTGTTTTGATAAATTATTCTTCCGTTTAAGTCGGTGATGCGGATATTTTGACGGGATGAAGTGCCGATGAATTGAATCCGGATAAAATCGCAGGCGGGGTTGGGGTAAATTTCCAATCCGCTGACGGGGTTGTGTTCTTCTACGTCCATTAGGGTGCAGATATTTAAATTCCAGCTGTTGAGTGCTCCGGTATCTTGATCGGCGTTATCGGATATAAATAAAGTCCATGTGCCTTGTGCATTTTCTCCGTCAAATGCAGATAAGGCGTCCACTGCTTGATAATGGTTTCCTGCGTTCATAGAGTTGCAATCCATATTGGGTGCTTCGTCATCGAAAACGGTATTGATATGGTCTTGTCCGCTGCAGTTACGATTAAATAGTGAGACCGTTGTTCCTTGGGGAGAAGTGAGGCGAATAATCAAATCTTGGATGTAAGTATGGGAAATATTCACACTAACGTTCAAATCGGAGATGGAAATGCTTTGGTTGACGTTGATGGTCGAGGTAATACCATTAGGGTTATTGTCGGGGATGGCTACTTGCGTGGTGTCGCTGAAATCGTAGCATACGGTGGTATAATTTCCAATGGTTAAATCGGCGTGGTTTATATCGAAGAAGTAATTGTTATGTGCTTTCACCATATATCTTGCACTGGGAGATTGGGCTGTGGAAGGAATGACAACGGTTTCGGAACCGTCGTTGGGAGTGTTGGAAGCGAGGATGATATTATAGGTTTCGCCTCCGTCGAGGGAAAGAAGGATGTCAACGGAAGAGCAATTGATATTATTGGCATCGGTGCCGGCTACGTCCCATGTGATGTTGACACTTTGGCCGGGTTGCAGGGTTTGGGGTGTGTCGTGAGAGGTAACGCGAAAAGGTCCCGTTCCGTCGACGGTTCCCAGAACGACTTCATCGCGAGCGATTTGACCGCCCGGGGTAACATTGTCTCTGACGGTGACGGTGAAACTCAAGATTCTTTGCACTGTGGGCAACACTTCCCATGTGTTTCCGTAATTGCCGTTCAGGATGTCCTGAATGCGGGGAAAATAACGGATATTATCGGTTGTGGCGGGATAGCTTCGGAACATGGGACCGGTTGTGTTGGTGGAAGAAGGCGGGGCATTGGTTTGTCCGCTGTCGTTAAATACGTCGGTTTCATCCCATGAGTAGGTTAAAATATCATTGCTGTCCGCATCGGTAGCGGTGGCGATAATCATGAAGGGGGTATTCATTGGTATCCATTTGTCGGCACCTAAGGTTACGGTTGGTGTGTGGTTGCTTAAGGTGGTATGATTGGAGCAATCGTTCCCTTGAATATGATTCCAAATTTCGTTGATGGAAACGGTATGGAATTGCGGGTCGCTGTGATTTTGAACGTTGGGGGCGCAAACGCCGGCGTAAGCCATGATTGTAGTTCCGCTGCCGGGTTCTACGGCGGTATTGTCATTTCTGTTTCCTCTACAGTAGTTGGCAAAGGTATGATTTCCACCGAACTGGTGTCCCATTTCATGGGCGACAAAATCGATGGCGTAGGGGTCGCCAACGGGATCATTCAATCCGGTTTCGCCTCTGGCTTTGTAATTATCTACGCAAACAACTCCCAATCCGGCCAATCCGCCGCCGCCGGTGGTGCCTACGTGGCCGATATCATAATTGTTAGAGCCGATTGTATTGTCGAGGTTATTTTGGTTTTGTGCCAATAATGCGGATGAATTATTGTTGTCGTAAGGGTCGTTATTGGGATCTAAGTAAATAATGTCCAATTCATTAGGAATCAATTCTAAATGGATGGCCAAGTCCACTTCATAAACTTCATTAACGCGGTCGATAATGGCAACGATAGCATTCAAAACCGCTTGTTTTTTTTGAGCGTCGGTGGCATTGGAAGGGATATCACCGTTGTTAATAGCTCGTTGCACGTGATATTGTGAAAATTCTCCGTCGGCGGCAAATGCCAAGCGGAAAGTTCTGAGGATGCCGTCGTTAAATGCCGGCCGTGCGTTTTGATTTTGATCGAGGGTTTCGCGGGTGATTTCGGTCACGTCGCAATGAAATTCCGGTGCCGTTCTGTTTTTCAGATAGTAATATATATAGGTATCATCATTGTCGTATTGCTGCAAAACGGCGCGTCCTTCTTTCAAACCATATATTTCCCATGTCACACCGAAGGGTGATATCAATAAGCGAAATCTGTGTCCTTGTTTGCTGATTCCGCGATAGGTTTTGATTTCCGGTGCTTTGGTTTCCAGTTCCGGACTCATGGGGTGGGTTCGATACATGAAGAAGGTTTCGGTATTTCCGTCGGGTGTTGGAATATCCAAGCCTAACGGTGATTGCTGTCCCGAGAATTGATCGGGCGTGTCGTTTAGCATATCGGTTAAGACTTGCTTGTCGATTTTGAGTAACGTATAACTTACAGGCATATTTTCCGCCGGATAAGTAACTTGTCCGGTTGCTTCTTTTACTTTGGTGACAAATTTTTGGGCATATGTGCTAATGCCGAAAGTCATTGTCAAAATCAGAGCATAAATCGTTTTTCTCATAGTGGATTATTTTATTTGTATGATTTCATTCACTAATTGTTTGCCGGTAGCAACTTTTAGAATGTAATTTCCTTTTTGGAGATACGGAACGTGAATTTCGGCTTGCCAATGATTGCCGTATGTTTCGAAGTCTTTTTGATAGACCGGCCGTCCGCTCATATCTGTAATTTGAACCGAAACTTTTTTATCGGTAAGTTCGGGAATTTCGATATTGAATACGCCGTTTGACGGATTGGGGTAAATTTTAAGTCCGGGAATTTTTGTGGTGGCTATGTTTTGTTGAATAAAACAAAAATCCAGTCCCCAGCTGTTTAGGATTCCTTCATCGGGAGAATTATTGTCGACAATATGAATGATCCAATCGCCTTGTGAATATTGGGAATTGAATGCGGACAAAGCTTCGACGGGGGTTATGTTTCCCGAGAGGTTGGAACATGAGATGTTGTTTCCTTGGTCGTCGAAGGTGAGTTGTAGATTATCTTCTCCGCCGCAGTTATGGTTCCAAAGCACTACGTGAGTTCCGGCGGGGCTGATTAATTCGACAAACAAATCGCGCACGTATTGGTGTGAAATGTTCAGGTTTAGATTGACATCGGAAATGTATTCATTATCGGCTATGTGTATGGTGTCATAAATTCCGTTTGTATTGTTGTCGGGAATGATTAATGCCGGAGAACGGGAGAATTGATGTCCGCAACTGTTTTGGAAATTACCAACGGAAATACTTCCTCTGCTTAAGGTGAAGAAGTAATTGTTTTGTGCTTTTACCATCAATCTTCCCGAAGGGGTATTGATATTGGAGGGGACGGTAATGGTAGCGGTTCCGTTGTTGGGTATGTTGGCCGCCAAGGTGTCGGTAAAATGACGTCCTCCGTCTGTTGAAAAGATAATATCTACGGTTTGACAATTGACGTTTCCGCCGTCGGTTCTGGCGACGTTCCATGTGATGTTTTTGGTTTCTCCGTGTTGCCAAGATTCAAAACCGGTTTGTGAAGTTAGTTCGAAGGGGCCGGCGGTTTCTTCCACGCCGAAAACGATTTCATTGGTTGCGGTTTGTCCGCCGGCGGGATTATTGTCCCGTGCGGTGACTTTGAAGCGGAGCAATCGCGTAACCGATGGTAGGACTTCCCATGTGGTCGAAAGCCGGTTGGTCAAAAGAGAGTCGAGATTGGGCAAGAATCGAACCGTGTCGGTGGTTGGCGGGAAGGGGCGGAACATGGGGCCGTGTGTCCAAGTGGGTTGGGGTGGTGTTGAGATGTTTTGGCTTTGTTGGGGGCGGTCGTATTCATCCCAAACAAAAGTGATTGTGTCGCCATCGGGGTCGGTGGCGGAGACGGGGATCATAAGTGGGGTTTGTTTCGGGACGTAGCGGCTGGGCCCTAGGGTTAAAACGGGTGCTTGGTTTCCGGTTGAAGTATTAGTGCTACAGGTGGCATTTAAACGGATAAAATTTTCAATTTCGTTAAGAGAGGCGGTATTGAACCGGTCGTCGGTCCAATCTTGTATGTCGGGCGGACAAATACCGGCGTATGCCATAATGGTGGTTCCGCTGCCGGTTTCTACGGCGGTGTCGTCGTTTCGCCGTCCGCCGCATGTGGAATTGGAAAAGACGTGATTGGCGCCAAACAAATGCCCTAATTCGTGGCTGGCAACGGAAATAATAAAACGGTCTGTTTCGGGGTATCTTCCCCGGGCGGCACTGCTGGCTTTAAATCCCTGACATACTTGACCTAATCGTGCTAATCCTTGTAATACGCCTTGACACCATACTTGACTGGCGTCGTAGTTGGCGCTTCCGATATTGCTATCGACGGTATTTTGATTGGCGCCGATTAGCGAAGACATGTTGGTAGTGTTGTTGTCGAAGGGGTCATTATTCGGGTCTAAAAAGATGATTTGGTCATTATTGTTCACCAGTTGCATACGCACACTTAAATCGCGTTCATAAACGCTGTTAATCCGGGTTACGGCAGCCACCAGCTCGCCCAGAATAGCGTTTTTCTTTTCCGATATGCTGGCTGAAGCTGAAATGCCCAAGCGGTTTAGGGTATATTGCGAAAATTCGCCGGTGGTGGAAACGGCGTAGCGAAAAGTGCGTAGTGTTCCGTCATTGAAGCCGGGGCGTGCTTGATTATCCGGTTCGCCGCCGGGTGTTATTTCTTCCGTATCGCACTGAAAATTGAAGCCGGGGATGATTTGTTTGTCGATGGAAAAACCTATCCATGTGTTTGGGGAATAGGGTTTGAGCAGAAAAGTGGTTTGGCCGGGCCTTAAAACCGTTACGTAAATTCTGTATTTGGTTAATGCCACATAAACGGATTTTCCGCTTTTGGATTTTCCTGCGAAAGTATGAATATCGGGATTGTTCCGTGCCAAGTCTTCTTCCATATACCGGGTGGAAAGTATTTCGAAACTTTCTTGATGTCCTGCTAAATCAACGGGAAAATTTACGTATCGACCGGAACGGGTTGTTTCGAAACGATAGGGGATACCGGATAATTGATCCCGCAAATTGCGATCGTCGACATAAAAATAGGAGAATTGTTGCGGCATGGGTTCGGTGAAGAATAATTCTCCTTTCGGTTGTTCAAAATGCATTTTCCATTTTTGAGCGTGTAGATTTAAGCTCAAAATAACGGCTAGAAAAAATAGTGCCTTTTTCATCATTGTTTGTTTTCTTTATTTCGTTCAAAGTTATGAAATATTCTATGAAAACTAAAAAAGAAATATTCAAAAATTATACCGTAAATAAGGTAAATTATATTGAAAAATACAATATTTATATGCGAATTCTTAATTTAGTTGAATTTGAATAAAAATTTTAATAAAATGGAGGCCAATCTTCGTGCCTTTTTGCATTAGCTTCGCGTCGAGTTGTGAAGTTCGAGAGCAAAATTTAATCGGAAGAAATATCCATCGAATAACCGGCAATTTATTGCATTTTGAATGTTTAATTTGAAGTTTCTACCTTTGCATGCTAAAGTTTGAAATTCCATGGTTCCGAAGAAATCTTATCCCGTTGCCCCGCGTAAGATTAAGAAATTGGAAAAATTCGGCGATGTGCGTTTGGATCCGTATTATTGGATGAGGGATCGCGGCAGCAAGGCAGTGATGGATTATTTGGCAGCGGAAAATGATTATTATAAAGCCGTTACGGCCGATTTGCGGGAATTTGAACAAAAGCTTTTTGAGGAATTGAAAGCCCGGTTTAAGGACGAAGACGAGTCGGTTCCTTATTATTATAAGGGATGGTATTTTCAGACTAAATATCCGAAAGGACGGGAATATCCGGTTTTTTTGCGTTGGCGGAATGAATCGGATAAGGAAATTTTTTTCGATGCCAACGAAAGAGCCGAAGGTCATGAATTTTATGCACCCGGTGGATTGCGTATCAGCCCCAATGATAGGTGGTTGGCTTTTGCGGAAGATTTTCGCGGAAGGAGATTGTATCAAATCCGGCTTAAAGATTTGGAAAGCGGACGTATTATTGAAGGAGAAGTTTTGACGAATACGACCGGTTCGGTGGTTTGGCAAAATGATTCCAAAGCGTTTTATTATGTCAAAAAAAATCCCGTAACCTTGCGTGCCGAGAAGGTATATAAACATTATTTGGGCAGACCAGTGGAAGAAGATATTTTGGTGTATGAAGAAAATGATCCGGAATATGACGTGCATGTGTCCAAAAGCAAAACCGAAGATTTTATTTTTATTGTCATTGCCGCTAACACTTCCACCGAATATCGTTTAAAGGATGCTCGCATTGACCGGGATGATTTCGTGCTTATCAAACCGCGCAGAAAAAATATCGAATATTATCCTTATCACATAAAAGACAATCGTTTCCTTGTGGTAACCAATGAAGATGGTGCCACCGATTTTAAAATCGTGCATGCGATTTTGAAGGAAGGAAAACTTGAATATCAAGACGGTTTTTTACCTCACCGGCAGGGGATTTTGCTAGAAGAAATAGAAGTTTTTCGTGACAGGATTGTATTGACGGAACGTGAAAACGGCTTGACACGAATTCGTTTGTTATCATTGGACAAAAAAACGGATTTTTATATTCCGTTTGACGAAGAAACTTACACGGTATATTTGGGAACCAATCCCGATCCGGATGCCAAGGCATTTCGTTATGTTTACAATTCAATGACCACGCCTTCCGGTGTGTTGGAATATGATTTCGAATCGGGCGAAAGGCGGGTATTGAAGGAGGATGAGATTCCCGGCGGAAAATTCAATAAAAACAATTATGATTCCAAACGGATTTGGGTGCCGGGTCGCGACGGAGCAAGGATTCCGGTATCGATGGTTTGGAATAAAAAAATAGATCTTAGGGCGGGAAATCCGCTTTTATTATACGGTTACGGTGCTTACGGAATCACGATTGATGATAATTTCAGCAAGAACCGTTTGTCGTTGCTCGATCGCGGTTTTATTTTCGCCATTGCCCATGTGAGAGGCGGAGAATATCTCGGCCGGAAGTGGTATGAAGAGGGAAAATTATTGAAGAAAAAAAATACTTTCCACGATTTTATTGATGTAGCGAAATACTTGATAAAAGAAGGGTACACTTCGGCGGAACAACTCTATGCTATGGGTGGTTCGGCGGGTGGTTTGTTGATTGGTGCCGTGCTGAATATGGCGCCGGAATTGTTTCACGGAGCCGTGGCGCAGGTGCCTTTTGTGGATGTGCTTACTACGATGTTGGACGAAAGTATTCCGCTTACGACGGGTGAATATGAAGAATGGGGAAATCCCAATGAAAAGGTCTATTACGATTACATCAAATCCTATTCGCCTTACGATAACGTCAAACCGCAAGTTTATCCCCACTTATTGGTGACCGCGGGATATCACGATTCGCAAGTGCAATATTGGGAGCCGGCCAAATGGGTTGCCAAATTACGACATGAAAAATCCGGTGAAAACATTTTGTTATTACACACTGATATGAAGACCGGGCATTCGGGAGCGGCCGGTCGTTTTGAATCGCTCAAAGATACGGCACGTGAATTCGCCTTTGTTTTGGATCTTGCCGACCGCAAAAAAATTATCCGATGAGTCTTTCCCCACGTGCCAAAGGGTATATTTTTACCTTTCTGTCTATATTGGCGGTTTCCAATGTTTTTGTTTTTAGCAAAGCCGTGCTTAATCGTGTGGCATTTCCTCAATTCGGATTTTGGTGGTTCTTCACGGGCGGTGTATATATTCTGATTTACGGTTTACTTATGAAATCTTTCGGTATTTATAAAACTTTCGGACGTCGCGAATATTTTATCCTGCTCATCAACGGCTTTTTGGAGTTAGGCGGAACCATTTATTTTTTTAAGGCCATTCAAACGGTTCCCAACCCGAGTATCGTTTCGTTTTTGGGGAATCTTACACCGGTGTTTGTGGTTATTTTAGGAACGCTTTTATTACATGAGCGATTTAATTTTCGTGAGGCCGCCGGTATTGTTATTACTTTGACAGGGGCGTTTTTAATCAGCTATAAGGGGGGGAATGCTTGGGAAGAAATGTTTATAGACGGGAGCGAATATGTGTTGTTCTATACTTTGATTTTTGCCGTTAATTCCATTTTGTTGAAAAAATTCGTGCGCAAGCTTTCGCCTGTAGTGCTCACAGTTAACCGGATTATTTTTTTGACCGCTTTCTTTTTTATTCGCTTGTGGAGCGGTCCTTATTCGTTTGTCATTCCGGCGGATGCATTAAAAAACGTTTGGATAGGTTCGTTTCTCGGTCCTTTTCTGACGGTTATTCTTTCCTTGCATGCACTCAAATATATCGAAGTATCCAAAAAATCCGTTTTGGGTGCCACCAAAGGTTTGTTCGTCATGCTATTATCTTATTTAATGTTTAAACATTTTCCCACTCCCCTTCAAATAACCGGAGGTATCTTATCCATCATCGGTTCAATTTTAATAGTAACCGGACGTTTGCGATTGAAGAGAGCGTAAAAAAGATTTAACTCTTTCTTTCCAAAACTTTTTTAGCGGCTTGATAGATGGCTTCGTCGTCCAATCCGTATTTTTTCATTAGCTCGAAATCTTTTCCCGATTCACCAAAAGTGTCGTTAACAGCTACAAATGCTTGCGGAACCGGATATTCACGTGCTAATAATCCCGCTATACTTTCGCCCAATCCCCCCAGAAAGTTGTGTTCTTCGGCCGTCACTATCGCACCGGTTTTCCGCACCGATTTCAAAATGGCTTCTTCGTCCAAAGGTTTTATGGTGTGAATATTGATAAGTTCGACCGAAATGCCTTCCCGTTCAAGACGTTCGGTTGCTTCAACGGCTTCCCAAACCAAATGCCCCGTGGCTACGATGGTTAAATCGGTTCCTTCTTGCATGAGCCATGCCTTGCCGATTTCAAAAATTTGATTCGCCGGCGTAAAATTTGGCACTTTCGGTCGCCCGAAGCGCAAATAGACCGGTCCTTTATGCCGGGCAATGGCAAACGTTGCGGCATAAGTTTGGTTGTAGTCACAAGTATTGATTACGGTCATTCCGGGTAGCATTTTCATAAGTCCCAAATCTTCCAGTGCCTGGTGTGTGGCGCCGTCTTCGCCCACCGTCAGTCCGGAATGCGAAGCCGCTATTTTCACATTCTTTTCCGAATAGGCCACCGATTGGCGAATTTGATCATAGACACGTCCCGAAGCAAATTCGGCAAAGGTGGAAGCAAAAGGAATTTTTCCTTCGAGGGTGAGGCCGGCTGCCATGCCGATCATATTGGCTTCTTGGATGCCCACGTCGAAAAAACGTTCGGGAAAAGCCTTCGCAAAGGCCGTCATTTTAACGGATCCTGCAACGTCGGCGGTTAATGCTACGATGTGTGGATTTTCATATCCCAATTTTAACAGGGCGTCGCCAAATCCCGATCGGGTGTCCTTTTTTTCGGTATATGTGAATGTTTTCATCGGTTGTTCTTTAAAAAGAAATGTTTTCAAAGATACGGAATTATCCACAAAAAAATCCCGGACTTTTTTATTCGCCCGGGCGTGTGGATGGGTTGTAATGCTATGTTTATTATTTTTTTAGAAGTTTGAATGTTTTTTCTGCTTTATCATTATTGATTATAATCGAATACAAACCCGATTTCCAATTTTTGATATCGATACGGACGGATTTTTGATTTTCAACCGTTTGCTTCCAAATAATTTTTCCCTGCATATCGGATACGGTAATACGGAAAGTTCCGGGTTCGTTGAGGTGTATTTCGGTGAAATCTTCTGCCGGATTGGGGAAGACATTCCATTGTGCAATGCTTTGTTTCGTATCGTTCAGCGTTCTGGCATTGAAGATAACTTCAAACCGGTCTTCAAATTGCCCGGCATTGCTGTAGAAACGGTATTCCAAGCCGGGGGTTACGGAAATTTCCGTATTTAAGTAATTGTCTCGAAGGATAATATGGACATTATCCAAAGCTTCAAACAATGATAAATCAATGGTGTAGTTTCCGGCTTCGCTTACGTAGAAGTCGAGCGGGACAGTGAAGTTGGTGCGTTGCAGGGCGTCTTTACCGAATGTTTGGATGCCCAAGGGTGTATTTCCTACTTTGGTATACAGACTAAGGTAAGTGGATACCGCCGCTTTTCGTCCGTCATATAAGCGATCGAAATCATCCGAAGCATCGCTCTTGAAGGCAATCAAGGCGTCGCTAATTCTGTGGTCGTCGTGTAATTGGAAGCGCAACCGGTTGATGGTTTCGGAAGGGCGGAAGAATTGCGAGTTATTGGTATCGCGCATGCTGTTATGGAAAACCACTTGCCCGTTGGTAGTGGCTTTAACCATAAATCCTTGATGCGCTCCGATTTTTCCATTAGGTGTTTGTCCGCCGCCAACACCTGCAGTGCCGGCTCCGTTCCATAATGCATAATCTTCGGATTGGTAAACCCCGTCGCCGTTCGCATCATTCCAGAAGTAAACGGTTCCTTCGATTACGTCCGTGTTGGCATCAATAAACGCATTGGCATCGATGGCGGAAGGGTAGGGATTACCCACCAAGTTGAACCCCCGGTCGTCGGCGGGCAAGGAACCGTCGGTGAAGGTTACGCCAACGGAATAGTCGCCGGAATTAACTTTTGAACCGGAGAATTGGATCAATTTATCGTTTGTGTAGTATACGGCGTATCCGAGGGCGTTTTGCATGGTGCCGCTTGCCCATTGCCATCCGAGCATACGGTCGTCGGTTCCTTGGGTTTCGTCATACCAGTAATGAGCATAAGAACCCTGGAAGGCATCTTCTACGGTTTCACCTTCTATGGGCGTTGAAAGATAGTGGTAATCGCCACCTGTGAGATAACGTTGAATGTAGGCCATATCACCGAGCACCAAGTTGTTGCCGGAGTTATAATCGATTAAGGCACCGGCTGACGTTTCGTTGGCCAGGATGTAGAGTTGTTTCCCGATATCGAGATAATGACCTTGCGGAATAACGACATGTGCTCCCGGACGAATGGTTAGAACCATGGCAAGACCGGCTTCGTCGGACATGGTTTCGGGGAAATGTCCTCCGGAGGGGTTGGAAGGAATTAACACATAGTCCATGTCGGTGGGGATAATTTTGGGTTCCCAGTTTCCTTCTTTGTGCCAGTCCGTATCGATATTTCCCGTCCAAGTGATGGCGGTGTCATGAAGACAGAGGGTGAAAGTTCCCTTTGCTGCCGAATCGTAATTGTCAACGGAAATATAATAAACATTACCTACAGTGAGGTTATTGTAGCTTAAAGTTACGTCGTCGTCTGCATTTGTATAGCGGGCGCATGCCAATTCGGTAACGCCGTCCGAATCCCACAAGGCGAGGTTTATGTTTTGAATGGTTCCGTAGCCATCACCGGTTTTGACGGTCACTATAACGGAAGATGAAGAAGCGGTGAATTTAAACCAGCGGTTGTAATTGGGTGAAGTATTCCAGCATGAAGCGGCATCACGGTCGGGGGTGGCGCCTTCGGTAGTATAGACGGCTTGGTCGCTGCAGCTATTCATGAGGTCCGAGACATCGTAAGCGCCTTCGTAAAAATCATAGTCCACTTCGTCTTTAATACATATGGTAAAAGTTCCCCGCGCTAGAGCTGATGCGTTATCAACAGAAACATAATACCATTGACCGGGCGTTAAACCTACGGCTTGCAAGGTGATATCGTCATCCGAATTCACGTAGCGATTGCATGTGATTTCGGTTGTTCCGTCGTTGTCCCAGAGGGCGACGTTTAGGTAGCGGATGCTTCCGTCGGCACCGCCGGTTTTTATTTTCACGGTGACATTACCCGTGGAAGTGGCTTGGAATTTAAACCAACGGTTATAATCGGGATTTGTATTCCAGCAGGAAGCGGCATTACGGTCGGGCGTTGCGCCGACTGTGGTGTATACGGCTTGGGGCGAACATGAGTTCATATACCCGGTGATATCTTCTGCGCCTTCATAGAAGTCGTAATCCATGGAGTCGTAAAGGCAGAGGGTAAAACTTCCGCGTGCATAGCTGCCGGCGTTATCCACCGAAATATAATACCAATCTCCCGGTGTAAGATCTTTGGCTTGGACGGTGACATCATCTTGGGTGTAAACATAGCGGTTGCAAGCCACTTCGGTGGTTCCGTCGCTTTCCCAAATGGCCACGTTGATGTTTTCGATGGTTCCGGCGGTTCCTCCGCGATCCACTACCACGCGCAGAATACCCGAAGAAGGAGCTTGGACCTTAAACCAGCGGTTGTAATTGGGGGCGGCATTCCAGCAAGAAGCTCTGTTGCGATCGGGTGTGGCTCCGGCGGTAGTGTATTCGGATTGTCCGGAACAGGAATTGATTAAAGAAGAAACATCGATAGCGCCTTCATAAAAGTCGTAGTCCAAGCTGTCATAAAGACATAAGGTAAAGGTTCCGCAGTCGATGTCTTGGGGGTTGTCTATCGAAATGTAATACCAGTTTCCCGGTGTGAGATTTTTGGCTTGGACGGTCACTTCATCTTCGGAATAGACATAACGGTTACAAGCCACTTCGGTGGTTCCGTCGCTTTCCCAGATGGCGGCATTGATTTCCATGATGCTTCCGTATGCTCCGCCGCGCTTGATAACGGCGCGTATCATTCCGGAAGACGGTGCTTGAAATTTGAACCATCGGTTATAATTGGGCAAAGCATTCCAACAGGAAGCGGCATTGCGGTCGGGGGTGGCGCCCAACGTAGTGAATTCGGAATTGGCGGAGCATCCGTTAATTAACCCGGTGACATCAACTGCTCCTTCGTAGTAGTCATAATCCACTTGATCGTAAACGCATAATGTGAATGTTCCTTCGTTTCCGTCCACGTTATCGATGGCCAGATAATACCAGTTTCCCGGCGTCAATGAAGGGGCCTGAACGGTTACGTCATCATCGGAATAGAAATATTTATTACATGAAATTTCGGTTTGGGCATCGGAATCGTAGATGGCGGCATTGATGTATTGGATGTCGCCACGGCTTCCGCCACGGTCGACGACAATGCGAATTTGGCCGCTGGAAGGGGCTTGAAATTTAAACCAAATGTTATGGTCGGGGGAAGTGTCCCAGCAACTGGCTTCGTTTCCGTCGGGTGTAGCGCCAACGGTGGTGTAAGCGGCATCGGCGGAACAAGTGCCGATGAGGGAAGTGATGTCGATGGCTTGCGACGGGGTGTCGTTAACGGGTTGTGCCCGGAGTTGGGTGTTTGATAAGAATGATATGATAAGTAAAAGGAATATTCGTTTTTTCATGGCAACGATTTAATTTTTCGGTTTGGCAAAGATACAAAAAATTTAGTTTTGTTTTAGAAATAGCGTTAAAATAGGTAAAAGATTATTTTAGTTTGATTTGAGAAGCTGGAACTTTTTTTCCGTTGATAAAGCCTACGATAAAGGCTCCCTTGAATCCGGCCTTTCGGGCGCGTGCTTGCATTTTTCGTGCTTGTTCAAAGGAGGTTGTTTTTCCGTAGAAATATTTATAAGCACGTCCGAATTTTTTGAACTCAACAGGCGATAATCCTTTGAAATATTTTGATTTGGGATTGATTTTCTTGGAAGAAGTCAATATTTGAATGCTGAAATAAGCGTTTGACGGTTGTGTTGTGTCGGAGGTTTTGTTCAAGTTGTATTCGTCGTCTTTTTCACCTTGGATATTTGAATTGTTTGCGGTGGTCGGGTCATTATTTTCGCTAAAAAACTCGCTTTCGGTTTTTAGAATATTTTTGTATTTTTTAATGGCATTTGCTATGGAAATTGCGATTTTTTCCTGTCCTTCATTGCTACGCAGGAATTTGGCTTCTTCGGGGTTGGAAAGGAAGCCCACTTCGGTAAGCACACTGGGCATATAAGTAAGGCGCAGGACGGCAAAACCGGCTTGTTGAACGCTACGGTTATGGGTCTTTGTTCGCTTTTCGTATTCTTGTTGTATCATGGAAGCCAAGAGGATGCTTTGCTCGAGAAATTCTTCTTGCATCATTTCCAATCCAATAAAACTTTCGGGTGAATCGGGATTGAAGCCTTGGTAATGGATTTTGTAATCCTTTTCGAGCTTGATAACGGCGTTTTCTTTTTTGGCCACTTCGAGGTTATCTTTATTGCGGTGAACGCCTAATACGTAAGTTTCGGAACCGCGTGCTTTGGGGTTGGGATTGGCATTGCAATGGATGGACACGAACAAGTCGGCTTTGGCTTTGTTGGCCATATTGGCGCGTTGGCGCAATTCGAGGAATTTATCGGTTTTACGTGTGAGAATTACTTTGATATCTTTATCGTTTTGTAGTATTGAATCTACTTTCAGGGCGATTTTGAGCACTACGTCTTTTTCCGTCATTTTGCTTCGACGATCGCCGGTGGTTCCCGTGTCTTTTCCGCCGTGTCCGGCATCCACGACAACGGTAAAGGTCTTCGGGTTTTGGGCAAAAACGGCAACGGGATCAAGAAATACCATTAACAATCCAATCATTCCGGAAGTCAGCCGTATCATTTTTTTCATTATCACTTCAATATTTTTAATTAATTTTGAGCGCATAAAAACGATTATACAAAGTTAATACGAAAAAAGTTGTCACCAAAGAAACTGATTTTCATATTATTAAGCCAATTTGTCATAGTCTTTTCCTTTGGTCAGGATTCATTATTTTTCAATAAAGATAAACATAATTTGCATAACTTTCAAAATCCCTTGCAAAAAACAGGCCAAAATGTAGATACGCTAAAATCGGTAGAAGATCCGGCCGGCAGCACCCGGTCATCCGATGCTTTGGCGTATGAATTATTCAAATCTTCGCGTCAATATCAACTTATCGACAGGAAAAACAAACGTTTGATATTGTATGATAATGCATCGGTGAAATATCACGATATCGAATTGAGAGCCGGAATTATCATTGTGAATTATGCGAAGAAGGAAGTGTATGCCGGTCGCATTCCCGATTCTACGGGCAAGTTGAGTCAGAAACCGGTATTCAAGCAGGGGGCCACTGAAATTACAACCGATTCGATTCGATTTAATTTTGAAACCAAACGGGCGCTTGTATGGAACAGTTATACCAAGGACGGCGATATTTCCATGATTAGTTCCGTTACCAAGAAGGTGAATGACAGCACGAGTTTTGCTTACCGGATGAAAATCACTACATCGGAAGACACGTTAAATCCGGAGTATTATATTTTGGTGAAGAAGGGAAAAATCGTTCCGGGCAAGAAAATCGTGGTGGGGACAAGTATTATGTTTATTGAAGAAATTCCCACGCCGTTGGTGTTGCCTTTCGGGTATTTTCCTTTGGTGCAAAAACGGACGAGTGGTTTTATTTTACCTACATACGGGGAAAATCAACGCGGTTTTTTTCTGCAGAATTTGGGTTTTTATCTGGTGTTGAGCAAATATGCCGATATGGCATTATTGGGTGATATTTATACGAACGGAAGTTTCGGATATCAAATTCGGAGTAATTATAAAAAAAGGTATGCTTTTGACGGGCATTTGGTTTTCCGGAGCGAAAAGGTGGTTTTGGGAGAATTGGGTCAACCTGATTTTCAGCGCAATAAGGTTTGGAATTTGCGATGGACTCATAGCAAGGATCCAAAGAGCAATCCCAATTATAATTTTTCCGCCAATGTAAATTTGGGTAGTAGCAAGTATTATCGCTATTCCTACAATCAGCAGAATTTGCCCAATGTATTGAACAATACTTTGTCGTCGTCGGTGAATTTGTCGAAACGTTTTCATTCGTTTCCACTGTCCGCTTCGCTAAGTCTGAATCAAAATCAAAATGCGAATACGGGTGTTATTCAAATGACTTTGCCGGATTTTTATGCCAAAGTGGATAGGATTTATCCTTTTGCACCTAAGTCGGGATTGAAGAAAAATTTGTTTCAACGACTTAATTTGGATTATACGTTGCGGGCGCAAAACCGAATTACTACCAACGATACGCTTTTTTTGAAAAGAGCTATGTGGAACGATGCCGTGTGGGGAATAAATCAGCGCATTCCTTTAAGTACGAATTTCAAACTGTTTCGTTATTTGAATGTCAACACTTCGGCGGGCTTGACGCATGTTGTATATGGATTTCAGCGACTCAAATACTGGGATGATACGGAGGCGAGGGTGGTGGATACTCTTGTAAAGAAACCGGCTCAATTTTTGGATTGGAATTGGAGTGCGGGCATGAGTACGGTGCTATACGGTATTTTCAAAACCGGAGAGAAACATAAGATTCAAGCCATACGTCATATTGTCAGGCCGCAGGTGAATTTTACGTATCATCCCGGATTGAAGCAATATCAACAATCTTATCAAGCTTCGGCCGATGTAAACGATTGGCGCGATTATACGGTTTTTGACGGAGGATTCTACGGAGCGCCTTCTTTGCATGTGAATAGTATCATGAATTTTTCATTATCCAATACGTTTGAAGCCAAAGTGAAAGGCAAAGACGGGAAGGTTAAAAAAGTGTCTTTTTTGAAAAATCTCAATTTGTCGGGTTCGTATAATTTCAAGGCGGATTCTTTGAAATTGAGTTTTATCAATATTTCAGGCGGAATTGAACCGGTGAAGGGTTTGCCGGTGCGTATATCGGGTTCGTTGGATCCGTATGCGGTGGATACCACGGGAAAAAATATCGACGTTTATGCCTACAAGGCCGGGCAAGGCTTGGTGAATCTCAGAATGTTGAATGTCAGCACGGGGTTTTCTTTGAATAATCAAATAATACGGAAACTTTTCGGCCGGAAAGAGAAGGCGGTTCGATTTATCGGAGAGGGTGCCGGTGACGCTAAGCGGGACAAAGAGGATGAAGCTTATCATAATCCCATCGAATGGAATTTGAATATCAGCTACAATTTGGTTTATTCCAATAAGCGCTATCAACCGCTTAATCCAAGGTTCAGACCGGTTTCGACACATTCCATCTCGTTTCGCGGGAATGTAAAATTTTCCCCGGGTTGGTCGGTGAATTTCAGTTCGGCCTACGATTTGGTGCAAAAAAAATTGGGATATACACTGTTGAATTTTCGTCGTGATTTGAAAAGCTGGTATATGACTTTTACGTGGCGTCCGCTTCCGCCCTATACTTCGTGGTATTTTTATATAGGAATAAAATCATCGGTATTGCGCGATATCAAATACGAAAGGAGAAAAGAAAGTTTCAAGCGATTTTTCTGAGCGGGAAAAATTTTTGGCATCTTGCCGAAATGGCTATCTTTGCATAAAACAAAATATTATGTTGCAAGTAAGCTACATAGCGGCACATTTCGACGAAGTGGTCGAAGGATTGAAAAAACGCAATATCGACCCCACGGATATTTTAAAAAAAATCCTGGAATCGGATAAAAAACGCAAGCAAATCAAGACTGAATCCGATCAAACACTGGCGGAATTGAACAAGATATCGAAAGAAATCGGGTTGTTATATAAGCAAGGGGAGAGGAACAAAGCCGAAATTTTGAAGCAAAAGAGCGTTTTGCTCAAGGAGAAAAGTAAAACATTGGCGGCGGAATTGGCGGAAACCGAAAAGGAATTGATAGGGTTGCTTTATCAGATTCCCAATGTTCCGCATCCGTCGGTGCCGGCGGGAAAAGACGAAGCGGACAACGAAGTGGTATTTGAGTGGGGCGAAAAGCCGGATTTGGGTCCGCATGCGCTTGCGCACTGGGAGTTGGCCAAACAATATGACATCATCGATTTTGAATTGGGCGTGAAAATTACGGGCGCCGGATTTCCGGTATATAAGAATCAGGGAGCGCGTTTGCAACGTGCTTTGATTAATTTCTTTTTGGACAGGAATGTGGCGGCGGGATATTCCGAGATGCAACCGCCCCATTTGATTAATGAAGCTTCGGGGTACGGGACCGGGCAACTGCCCGACAAGGAGGGGCAAATGTATCACATCGAAAAAGACAATCTTTATTTGATTCCCACCGCCGAAGTGCCGGTGACCAATTTTTATCGGGACATGATTTTAAGCGAAAAGGATTTTCCTGTCAAAAATACGGCTTATACGCCTTGTTTTCGTCGCGAAGCGGGCAGTTGGGGGGCACATGTGCGCGGCTTGAACAGGTTGCATCAATTCGACAAGGTGGAAATTGTGCGCATTGAACATCCCGACCGGTCCTACCAAGCTTTGGATGAAATGGTGGAACATGTTAAAACTTTGTTGCAAGCTTTGGAATTGCCGTTTCGAATTGTCAAATTGTGTGGCGGTGATTTGGGCTTTACTTCGGCTTTGACGTATGATTTCGAGGTGTGGTCGGCGGCGCAAAAACGATGGTTGGAGGTGAGTTCGGTTTCCAATTTTGAATCTTTCCAAGCCAACCGCTTGAAATTGCGTTTTAAGGACAAAGACAATAAAAAACGTTTGGCACACACGCTCAACGGAAGTGCTTTGGCATTGCCGCGTGTGGTGGCGGCTTTGTTGGAGAATAATCAATCGGCGGAAGGTATTCGAATTCCCGGGGTTTTGGTGCCTTATACGGGATTTGAAGTGATCGACTAAAGCAGTGTTGTTCGTCTGAAGCGAATTTTTGAAGTTATAAAGTTCGGGTTTCATATCCTTCGGCGAACAAAAAATCCAAGAAGGGAGGGAGGATTTTTTGTAAGGACGGAAAAGCTTTAGGGCTATCGTGAAATACTACAATATCGCCGGGTCTTACGGATTGTTTTAATTTTTTCAGGGATTTTTCCGGGTCGTATGCCGGATCGAAGTCGAAGGAAAGTAAAGACCACATAATGATTCGAAATCCGTTTTGGTGTAGGCGTTTGATATTTTTTTTGCGGATTTTTCCGTATGGCGGACGAAAAAGAGGGGATTCGGCAGGGGAAAATTTGCCGAGCTTGGCTTGAGTTTTTTGGACATTTTTCCAATAAGTATCGGGGTCGGTGCGCCAAGCGTTAAGGTGGTGATAAGTATGATTGCCAATGCGGTGCCCTTGGCTTATTAGCCTTTTAACAAGTCCTTCGTGCTGGTTGAGTTTGTCACCGATTAGGAAGAAGGTGGCTACGGCATGATATTTTTCGAGTTGATTGAGGACGAACGTGGTGACTTTTTCCGAAGGTCCGTCGTCGAAGGTAAGGTAAACCGTTTTTTCATTGCCGGGAAGCCGGAAAATTAGTTCCGGATAGAATTTTTCTATTAGTCGAGGCATTCGATAGGGAATGAGCACGAGTGGATTTTTTAGTTTTTTTGGGATTCGGAAGCTTTTTTTGTTTTAACTTTCATGCCGTTTTTCAGGCGTTTTGAAATCGTTTTGTAGGGACCGGTGATTACGGTTTGGTTTTCGTCGATTCCTTCGGTAATTTCAATTTGATTTTCGTCTTGAATACCGGTTTTGACGAATTTTCTTACGGCTTTTCCGTCTATCAGGACAAACAATGCTTCGCGTTGTTTGCCGGTATCGTCGCTTCGGGTGATGACGGCGCTTACAGGAACACCGATAACGTTTTCTTTTCTAGCGGTGATGATATCCACCGAGGCGGACATTCCGGGTCTGAAAGGTGAATATTGTCCGGTTTTTCCTTCGCTTAATCCGGCGTAGGAGGAAGGCAAGATGGCTACTTTTACTTTGAAGTTTACCACTTGATCGGTGGCATTGGCTTGCGTTTGAGCCGAGTTTGCTATTTCGGTGACGATTCCTTTGAATTTTCGTCCCGGGAAAGCTTCGATTTCGATAAGTGCCGTATCTTTGATTTTGACTTTTACGATATCGTTTTCGTTGACATCGGTGAGCACTTCCATACGGTTGAGGTCGGCGATACGCATCATTTCGGTTCCGGCCATTTGCTTGGTTCCGACAACGCGTTCGCCTTTTTCGACGTTCAGGCGGGTAATGGTTCCGGTGATAGGGGCATAAATTACGGTGCGTTTCATATTGTCGCGGGCTTCTTTGACACCGGCTTGTGCGCTTTTTACTTGAAAGCGTGCCGCTTTGTAGGTGGCTTGAGCCACATTATAGTTGGTTTTGGCTTTGTCGAAATCGGCTTGTGCTACGATGCCTTTTTCAAATAGTTTTCGGCTTCGTTCAAATTCCGCCCGGGCTTGATCGAGACGGACTTTTTGTTGGTTTAGAGCGGCTTTGGCGTTGGAAAGTGCGGCTTGGGCGCGTTCGAGTGCCGATTGATACAAATCGGGATTGATGCGCGCCAGCAAATCGCCTTTTTTGACCTGTTGGCCTTCTTTGACGGGTAAGTCGATAATTTCGCCGGAAACTTCGGAAGAAATTTTCACTTCCTTTTCGGGTTGCACGAATCCCGACGCCATAACGGTTTCGACGATATTTATGCGCTTGGCTTTTTTCGTTTCCACTACGGGTGCGTTTTTAGCTTCCGGATCCGTTTTCCGGGCCAGCCAAGTCAGAATAAGCACTAATGCCAAACCGGCAATTATCCGGAATTTATATTTTTTAATCATTGTTTCGAATTTTTAAGGCTTAATTCCAATAATTTCAGTTTGAAAAGATATTCATATTTGGCCGTAATATATTGATTTTCGGCTTTTATTTTTCGGGCTTTGATGTTATCCAAATCGTATGGGTTGATAACACCGGCTTCGAGTTTTTCCAGGGCATAGCGATATGCAATCCGGGCGGCTTCACGGTTTTTTTCGGCAGCAATGAGTTTATGTTTGGCATTTCGTAAGTCGGTGTGGAGTTTATAGACGGTAGCGCGGAATTGTTTGCGGGTGTTTTCCAATTCGATCCGGGCATTCATGGCATTGATGCGTGCTTTTTCCACTTGGCGCCGGGCGGTGAAGCGGTTAAAAACGGGAATGGAAAGAGAAATTCCGAAGGAGAATCCGGCATTTTTGTTCAGTTGGTCGAAATAGGGTTCGGGCGGCCCCATGATGTAGCGCATATTAGGGGCTAAAACGCGTTCGTGTGTGGTTTCGGTTATTCCGATGACACGATAGGGATTGTTGGGGTCGGGTTCAACGCCTGCAACACGTTCTCTATCCATGAAGCGGGTATTCCAAGAGCCGGATAGATTTATCGAAGGATAAAAACCGCTACGGGCCCGTTCGATTTGTTTTTCGGAAATTTGCAGTCCGGTTTGTGCCGATAAATAGGAAGGATTTTCGTTGAGATATTGATTGAATAATTGTTCGGGCGTTTTGAGTTCAAGGGTTTTGTCTACGGGAAAATGTGCCGTCACCGTATCGATTTCAAAGGAAGTGATGTCTTTTGATTCGAGCATTCGGGCAAGGGATAATTTAGCCATTTGTAGAGCGTTTTGGGCTTGGACCACATTGAGTTTGTCTTGTGCCAATTGCGCTTCCAAATCTTTCAGGTCGCTTAGGGGGCGAGCGCCTGCTTTGACGAGCGCTTGCATTTTTTCCACTTGTTTTTCGGTGGATTTTTTTTGGGCCTGAAGTGAACGCAAATTTTCGGCGTTCATTAGGATTTGTAAGTAAGCCGTAGCGATATTGGCGCGAATATCTTGGCGTGTTTTTTCTAGTTGATATTCCGAAAGGAGCCGGTTTAATTCGGCCAGTTGCTTGTTTTTTTGCAATAGAAAACCACGGAAAAGCGGCATATCCACACCGATAAACCATGTATTTCCGAAAACGGTTTGATTTTCCAAAATACCCGTTGTGAGGTTTTGGGTTAATCCGTAATTCCAGGATGCCCGTCCGCCGGCGGTTAGTGACGGAAGCATATTGTCGAATGCTTCTTTGACTTCGATATTTCGTAACTCCACTTGGTTTTTCATTTGAAGGATGGTGAGGTTATTTAGTTCGGCCATCCGAAAACAATCTTCCAAGGACCGGATTTTTTGTGCATTTACCAAGAATGGCAGAAATATCAACCAAAAGAAGCCTTTTCGCATAGAAAAGATTTTATTTTGCCGCATAAGTTACAAAAATAATCTGAAAATATAAATAAGCAAAGCGAAGGATGATGTTAGAAAAAGAGTTTGAAAAATTAAATTAAGTCTTGTTAAAAATTTAATTTGTCGATTTTTTCGTAACTTATAGCACTTTTTAAAAGCCGATGTTATATGCAAATGACCGAAACAAAAAACACCCGCTCAACGCACAGCCAAGAAACCTCTATTTTTCGTCCTCAAAACAAAATCCGCGTCGTTACCGCCGCTTCGCTCTTCGACGGACACGATGCATCCATCAACATCATGCGGCGCATCATTCAACAATCCGGCGCCGAAGTG
>Ga0256834_1000057_pt1 | contig 74654 bp, 73 predicted proteins | sample 4281140metaG_FD_190536 | JGI IMG/M metagenome (GOLD analysis project Ga0256834, IMG submission 190536) | Hydrothermal vent microbial communities from East Pacific Rise, Pacific Ocean - 4281-140 | ecosystem: Environmental > Aquatic > Marine > Hydrothermal vents | place: Pacific Ocean: East...
ACCAGAACTCTCTTGTTCGGATGAAGCCTGTCCACAATTTTTTCAATTACTGTAGTCTTACCGCTGTTTGAAGGGCCCGTAAAGGCTACCGCCACTCTCATTTTAAACCTTTGATTGCGTAACTCTATACGGAAGAGATTTTACCAAATATTAGATAAAAGGTAGTTAAGCTCATTTTGTGTATAATTTTGGCTAAAACCTAAAGAGGAAACAGCTTATGAAAAGCAGATTTTTACTGGCTCTATTTACTCTTTTTGCCCTATCTTTTTCGGGATGCGGACAAAAGAGCGGATTTTCGTTCTTTAGCGAAGACAGACCCTACGAGAGGGCGATAGGATATACGAAAAAAGGGGAAATAATAGTCTCTATGGAGAATAAGGCTTTTTTGATCGCCACATACTTAAACCCTATTTACGAAAAGTACAACGACGGCGAATATTTTTTTGTCAGAGTCTATATAGACAACGATTTTTCGAAAGAGAACATGAGCGGATTGCACAATCCCAAGTATCATCTTCTTTTAAACGGGAATGAACCTCTGGAGATAAAAAGATTGAGCATGGAAGATCCGCTCGTAAAAGAGATGCCGATGGTCAAACCCTGGTACAAGATATATTTAGTGAAATTTCCAAAAGAGTCCAAAAAACTAAATCTGGTACTCAAAAGCGATGATTACGGTCAAACGACTCTAACTTTTTCAGCTCCTTGAGAGCCGAGCCCTCTTTGTTTAAGATACGAAGATATACTATATAGTTTGCCAAAACCTTTTTGGCGTATTTTCTAGATTCGGGATACGAGACCAGCTCCATTCCCAAATATGGCTGATGCGGTCCCTGTTTGAATATTCCGCTTCGTATCACCTCTCTTTTTGTAAATCCTATGCCCCCGTTGTATGCGTATGCGATCAGCATAGGATGCAGTAGTTTTTTGTTTAGAAACTTCAGATGGGTTTTCGCGAAATCTACGGCTGTTTGAGGATCGAACATCATATCCAGATCGAAGGGGGACAAACCCTTGTCCTTTGCGATGGCTTTTGCCAAAAATGGCATAAACTGCATCGGTCCCAGAGCGAAGGATCTGGATACGGAAGGGGGAATGAATCTGCTCTCTTGTCTGGCTATGGCGTAGATGAGGGCTTTGGTTTTTTCGTCGTTTTTTTCCAGAAGCTTTTCGTAAGGCGTTATAAAAGGGTGGTTTTTGTATTTGAGATCCCTTTCCAATAAAAAGGCGTAAAAAGGGAGAGTCTTTTCGTGTCTTAATCTATTTAGCCACTCTTTCAATCGTTTTTTTTCGGAGATCTCATTTAATATTTTACTCCATAAAAACGGGTCTTCGGTGTTGAAATCGATATCCTCTTTTTTCAGCTTTGCGGTAAAAGTAGGAGGCGGTTGTTTTGAAGAGCGTACTAAATAGAGCCCTTCGTTTAATTTTTCGATTACGATTTTTTGATTGCACTCTTTTTCAGCCAAAAGAGTGTAAATGTTTATATCCCACGAAGAGCAAAGATTGTGTAGATGGCTCTTTTCGCCTAACCTATAGAGCCAAAAGGCGGCTTTGTCTATATCGAATCTATAATAGGAGCTCTTTAAGGAACGCTCTAAAAACTTTTTTGCCGTTTCGTACTTTTTGTATCTGATCGCGTTCATAGCCAGTAAAAAAGAGGTTTTGTGATCGAGATTTTTAGGATCTATCTCGAAAAAGGAGAAATGCAGCTTTTTTAATTTCGGATTGGTTACGGCGATATTTACGAAACTTTTAAAACCCTTGAGGTTTTTTAGACTATCAACCAACTCTTTCGGAAGCGTTTGGTTGAACGTCTCCTCTCTGATTCGGTCTGAAACAGAATTGAACGTTTTAATGAACTCTTTGGGTCTGGTTATCAGCTTTTCGTAAATATATGGCCCTTTGAGCAATAGGTAGTATCTATGCAACTTTTCAAAAGGGGTTAGTCTATTTATAACGTAATCTTTTTCTAAAGGGGAGAGGCTCATAAATCTATATGGGGTGAGCCAGGTCGCGATACAGGAGGAGCTAGTGGTTTTAAAATCGGGCTTATGTCTTAGACATCTGGCCGCCTCTTTGATCTCTGGACGATCGCTTTTTGCGGCGTAGGAGTAAAAGATCTTTCTGGTTACGCGTTCTACCATATAAAAAGCTTCATCAGCCTGCGCCGGAGCGATTTTTTGATTGAGAAAGCGCCACAGATAGTAATCTTTTACGGTGCCCGAGGGTTTGTCGCGTAGCCATTCGATGGATATCTCTTTGGCTACTATTAGCAGCGGCAACAGCAGCAAAAATAGTTTCGCTCTCATAGAGAATAGGCCATCTTTATCAAGAGTTTCACCAAAAACAGATCAATAAACTGCAGTGCCAAAATTACGATCACCGGCGCCAGATCCACGCCCCAAAAAACCGTCGGAATGTATCTTCTGATATAGGCGTATACCGGTTCCGTGAGCCGATATAGCGTTTGAACTATGGGGTTGTAGGGATCGGGTCTGATCCAAGTTATCAAAGCCGCTATTATAACTATCCATATATATACGGTTATTGCCGTATGGAGTATCGAGGCGATAGCCTCAAGAAGCGTAGATAGAATCATTTTAACACCTCTTTTATAAATTTTTTCAGATGCGGATACAACAAAGAGATTTCCGGACCGTGTTCTTCGCCGGTTAACAGAATTCTTAAAGGTTTGAAAAACCTTTTTCCTTTTAATCCGCTTCTGTTTATCAGATCTTTTTTGAGCTCTTCGAAATTATCCGGCAGATCGCGGGCTAAAATCGCGCTTTTTAGCTGCGTGATCTCTTTTTGGTATTCGGGATGTTCTCTTTCGCCGTTGAATAGTTTCTCGATCTTTTGCGAAATCTCGTTAAGTGTACTGGCCTCTTCCAGATATATTTTAGCAAGTTCTCCGATCTCTTCATCCTCATATTCAAGCAGTTCGGCCAACTTTTTGGGTGATGTACGCTTTAGATGCTCCCTGTTTATGTATCTAAGTCTTTCCAGATCGAATTTTGCGGGAGCTTTAGAGATTTTTTTCAGATCGAACCACTCTATCGCCTCATGAAGGGTAAAAATTTCGGTTGGAGTCGTGTTCCCAAGAGCTATTAGATAGTTTGCTATCGCCTGGGGTAAAAAGCCGTTTTCTAGTAGCCATTTTACGCTGGAGGCGTTCTCCCGTTTGCTCATTTTTTTTCCATCTCTGTTTAGGATAATGGGCAGGTGGCAATACTCTATCTCCTTGTTATAACCGAGAAGATTTCGGATATAGATCTGTTTGGGCGTATTTGAGAGATGATCTTCGCCTCTGATTACGATGGAGATATCATGGAGCATATCGTCTATGGCGCACGCGAAATTGTAGGTACTCGTTCCGTCGGCTCTAAGTATAACGAAAGAGTCCACCTCTTTGGGTTCGAAGCTCATATCCCCTTTTATTATGTCTGAGAATTTGATCGTATGAGAGGGCTTTTTTACTCTTATTACAAATGGTTCGTTCCTTTTAGCGGCTTCCTCTATCGTTATCTGTTCGCATTTTCCGCTATACCTGTAAGGAATTTTGAGCTCCTTGGCGCGTTCCCTCTCTTTTTGAAGCTCCTGCGGAGTGCAAAAACAGACGAAAGCCTTTTTCTCTTCTAAAAGTTTGTAGGCAAAGTTTTGGTGAAAAGTTAAATTTTGACTTTGATATATCGTATCCTCCCACTCTATGGAGAATTTGGCGAGTATATCCATTATTTCGCGATCTTTTCCCTCAACGTTTCTTTCTTTGTCGGTGTCCTCTATTCGCAGGAGGAATCTCTCGTTTTTCTGTTTGGCTACGATATAGTTGAAAATTGCCACTCTCAGATTACCGATATGCATATCTCCCGTAGGGCTGGGTGCGAATCTTAACATGAACTCTCCTGACCTTTGTGTGGCATATGGATGCCGAATGTGGGTGATTTTATCTAAAATTTGGTATATTTAGCATAAAAAACCGGAGTTGCTTTGAGAGCTTTGAAAAGAAGGGTAGTTTCAAACATAATTTCCAGGGGTTTCGGCAAATTCGCAAGCCATAGGTTTCACCCGCTTTTGCAAAAGATAATAAACAGATCCTATGCCAGATTGATGAAGGTGGATCTGAGCGAATTCGAAAGCGCGGAAAAGTACGACACCCTGAACGAGCTTTTCGTAAGAGAGCTTAAAAAAAGAAGAGAGATTGATCTAAACGAGAGTGCCGTAATTTCGCCCACAGACTCTTTGGTTACCGAATCTTCCTATGCCGTAGAGGGCAGGGCGATGCAGATAAAAGGGATGGAGTACTCTTTAAGCGAGCTTTTAAGGGAAATAGATCCTAAAAATCTAAACAGAGTCTCAAAAGGCGGCTATATCAATCTCTATCTCTCTCCGCGAGACTACCACAGATATCATGTTCCGTGCGATATGTACGTGAAAAAGGCCGTACATATTCCGGGCAGACTCTATCCTGTAAATTTGAGATATCTCAAAAAGAGAATCAATCTTTTCGTGGAAAACGAAAGAGTTGTCCTGGAATGCGAGACCATGCAGGGGATACTCTTTTATATAGTTTTAGTGGGCGCGTTGAACGTTGGGCAGATGAGGTTGGTCTTTGAAAGCAGAATCGAGACCAACAGGCCCGGGGAGATCTCGGTATACGAATACGGCGATCTTATGATGAGAAAGGGCGAACTGCTGGGGTATTTCAAAATGGGATCGACGGTTGTTATGATATTTGAAAACGGACGGATAAGACTAGCCGCAAAAAGGGGCGAGAAAGTAAAATACGGCCAAAAAATAGCCGAAATTATATGAAGGAGAGACCAATGAGTAATAACGAAGATGTTTTGATCGTCGAAGCGGAGATTTTGCCCAACGGTGTAGGCGGATGGGTTATAAAAGCGGTTAATACGGAAACGAATGAGGAGCGCTACTGCGAGACAATAGAGGAGTACAACGCCTTTTTAAACGAAGCGGTCTACTCTACGGCCAAGGAGAGTTTTCAGGCGGTTTGGAACGAATCTCCCCGGGCGACGCCGGAGATGATCGCGGACGTTAGAAGCAAACTTATGAAGTTTTACAACGAGATGGAGTAGATTATTCCTCTCCCCAAGGAAGACCGCTCTTTTTCCATCCGAAAATGAAGCCGTCTTCTACGTTGTAGACGTTTTTATAGCCGTTCTTGGCAAGAAGATTCGCCGCGTACCGGCTGCGTGCGCCGCTTCTGCAAATTACTACTATTGCGGTGGGTTTAAATGATTTTACGGCTTTTTTGACGCTGTTTAGGAACTCTTCGTTCTCCTGAGGAACGATGTCGTACGTTTTGTGCGCGTCGAAAGCTCTCCCTTTTTTGAGCTCATATTTCGCCAATGCTATTCTCGAATCGATCTTTTTGGGCTTGTAGTGATAAAAGAATATCGGAATGTTTACCGCTCCTACAGGATGTCCCGCGTACAGAAACTCTCCCGGGGTTCTAACGTCTATTACGAGAGCACCTTTTTTTTGCATGGAGTATGCCTCTTGAGAGTCTATATCCTCTTCGTAATAGATCTCCTGACCAAATAGCGTGGACAATAGCCCAAAGAGGATCGCGGTGCCGACTATAACCCTTTTCAATGTTGACTCCTTTATGAAAATTAGTTTTGAAAAAGTACAAAAAAGGGACTTAAAATCGCCTTGATAATAAATGAAAAGAGGATCTTTTATAGTGATATTGATAATGATTATCAAAATTAAGAATAGAGTAAGCTCATTATCGTTATTATTACAGCGAAAAGAGTGAAACTTTTCAGCTACCAAAATAGCAAAAAGGATTACGGATGCGACTCTTTTTAATATTGGCCGTATTTTTAGGAGCCTTTTTAAAGGGAGAGACCTCTTTGAGGAACAGACTGGGCGAAAACGCTCCTTTGGAACATACAAAAAGCGAGCTGAGGTTCGGATACAAGAGCGTTAGCGAGGGAGATGCGACCAAGAGGGCGTTTGCGGTGGGAGGTCACCTTCACTTTTATACGAAGCGGTTTATGAACGTTTCGGGAGTACTTAGCATATATAGCGTGGCCGATTTCGGTCTAAATCCGGATTTCGAATCGAGAGACCAGGATCTGTTGGGAGCGTCAAAAAGAGGCGGTTCGATGGTAAGCGAGGCCTTTTTAAGATACAGCGGAGGAAAAAGCGTATTGATGGTAGGCAGGATGATGGTTGATACGCCACATATGGACAGTGACGACATTATGATGGTGCCAAACTTTTTCGAAGGACTCTGTTTCAAAAAAGAGCTGGGTGAAGATTACAGGTTGACGCTGGCAAAATTCGACAAAATGGCCGGATGGGAAAACGGGGCTGAGGCCTTTAGTTTTGTAGATATCTCAAAGGTAGCGGGACTTGAGGGAAAAAGCGGGGGAGTCGCTTTCGCCGCGATGGAGAAGCTCGTTGGAGAGACTCTGTTTGAGGTCTGGTTTTATCGTTTTTTCGATATAGCTGACGATCTGTACGTAAAATTTTCAAAAACTTTTTTTACCGAAACCTTCGTACTGGATGCGGCGTTCCAGTTCGACAGGGCGTGGAGCGGGAAGGATAGTTATTTATATGACATACAAAGCGCCACAGCCGGAGTACTGCTGGAATTGTTCGTAAAAGATGTTAAAATTATGGCTGCCTACAACGAAGAGTTCGGAAGTAGCGCCAGTATGTTCAGTTTGGGCGGAGGACCCTTTTTTACCTCTATGGAGTATGAGACGATAGACGCTGTTTCTGCGCCGGCCGTTGCTTACAATTTAGGAGTGGAGTTTGAAATGGGCGATTACGCCTCTTTGGGGTATCTTATAGGAGAGTTTAAGGCAAAAGATGATAATGATTATCATAGTATAGAGCGGGATATCTATATCCAGAGCGATATCGGCGATAGTTTTTCGTTACAAGCCGTTTTTAGCAGTGTCGACTTTAGGCACGATCAAAACTCTATAAGTTCGTTCAGGCTTATACTAAAAAGAAGCTTTAGGAGATAGTATGAAGAGCGTTTTGGATATGAAGATTTCCGAAACAGCGAGAATCAAAAGAATAACGGCCCAAGAGCCTGTCAAAGGCAGACTTACCGCGATGGGGATAGCCAAAGGTAACCTCATAAAGCTTTTGGACCACACTCTGAAAAAGCAGACGTGGGAAGTGGAAGTGGAAGGTACCAGAGTGGCTTTGAGAAAAGAGGAGGCGGCCTCAATAATGGTGGAGGAGATATAAAAACATGAAAAAGATAAAGGTGGCCATGGTAGGCCAGCCTAACGTGGGAAAATCCTCTATAATCAATTCAATAAGTGACGCGAGACTCCACGTAGGAAACTTTGCCGGTGTGACGGTAGAGAAAAAAGAGGTTTTGATAAAAAGGGGAGATAAAGAGATAGATATCGTCGATCTGCCGGGGATCTATTCTCTTAATGCGTATACGCCCGAGGAGCAGGTAGCGAAAAGATATCTTATAGAAGAGGATTACGACATATTGGTTAACGTGGTCGACGCCAACGTTTTGCAAAGAAATCTGATCTTTACCATGCAGCTGCTGGATATGGGCAAAAAGATGATTTTGGTCGTCAATATGATTGACGAGCTCGAAAAGGCTGGCGGAAAGATCGATGACAAACGACTCTCAGAACTTTTGGGAATTCCCGTTGTACTGGCCTCCGCGAAAGAGAAGAGGGGAGTCGAGAATATAGTCGAAAAGATTTTGGAGCTTTACGATGCGCCAAAACCGAAACGTAAAATTTACTATAACGAAAAGATCGAGTATGAGATAGAAAAGCTAAAAAAGATTCTGTTAAAGTCGCCGCATTTTCATGATCCCGAACTGGCGCGATTTTACGTTATCAGGCTGTTGGAAAAGGATGAGGATATATACAAAATCGTCCACGATCTGCCCATATTTTTGGAATTGCACGAGGTTCTTGGAGAGAGTATCAAAAGATTGAAACTGGAGTTTGACGAAGATAGCGTATCCGATATTTTGGCGGACGAGAGAAACTCTCTCGCTAAAAGTATCGTGATGCAGTCCATGATAATGCCTCAGAAAGAGACGCTGACCGACAGGATAGATAAAATTTTAATTCATCCGGTTTTCGGGCTGCCCATTTTTCTGTTTTTTATGTGGACTCTTTTTCAGCTGACTTTTCAGGTTGGCTCTATACCGATGGAGTATATAGACCAGGTCTTTACGAATTTTGGCGACTGGCTCAAAAATATTCTGCCTCAAGGCGATCTAAACTCCGTTATAACTGAGGGCGTAGTTCCGGCTGTAGGCGCGATTGTGATGTTTTTGCCCAACATTTTGATCCTCTTTTTGGGAATCAATCTGCTGGAACAGACCGGTTATATGGCCAGAGCCGCCTTTTTGCTGGACGGTTTTTTGAAAAAGTTCGGTTTGCAGGGCAAGGCGTTTATCCCGCTGGTTAGCGGATTTGGATGTACCGTTCCGGCTTATATGGCGGCAAGAACGTTGAAAAATCCCAAAGACAGACTCATAACGATGCTGGTTTTGGGATTTATGAACTGTTCGGCCAGACTACCGGTATACGTACTACTAATAGCCGCTTTTTTTCCTGCGCACAACGCCGGCAACGTTCTGTTTGTGATCTATATCGGCGGCGCGCTGCTGGGACTTTTAGTGGCAAAAATATTAAGAGAGCTACTCTTTAAGGGCGAGCCCGAACCTTTTGTAATGGAGATGCCTCCTTATAGATTCCCTTCGCTGAAAGCTCTGGCTATGGAGCTGTGGATAAAGGCGAAAATTTTTATAAAAAAGGCCGGAACCTTTATCGCGGCCGCGGCGATGATCGTTTGGTTTTTGAGCTCCTATCCGAAAAATCCGGAGCTTTTGGCCGAATACGAAGCAAGAATCGAAGCCGCGGTGAGCGAGAGTCAGAAAAAGGCCCTTTACAACGAGCTGGCGGCCAAAGAGTTGGAGAGCAGTTATCTGGGGAAGATAGGCAAGTTTATAGAACCTGTTTTCGAACCTCTCGGATTCGATTGGAGACTCAGCGTGGCAACCATTAGCGGTCTGGCCGCCAAGGAGGTGATAGTTTCCACTTTGGCGACTCTATATGCTGTCGGCGAAGCGGACGAAACCAGCAGTACGCTCAGGGCGAAACTCGCTCAGAGCGTCGATTTTAAAACCGCCGTGGCATTAATTGTTATAATAATGATTTATTCGCCCTGTGTGGCCGCCATGAGTACTTTTTACGCGGAGATTCCCCAATGGGCGTGGAGAGGGTTTTATACCGTATATCCGAATGTACTCGCGTGGTTGGCCGCTTTTACCGTATATAAAATATTGGAGTTTGTCGGATTGTAGCTATGAAAAAGCTGTTTTTGATCTTTTTGGTATCGATCTTTCTCGGTTGCGCAAAAAATCCTTATACGGGAAGAAACCAGCTGATCTTGATATCCCCAAAGCAGGAGATAGCTATGGGGTTTTCGGCCAAGAACGAGGTTTTAAAAAAGAACAGGCTCTCCAAGAATAAAAAGTTAAACGCCAGATTGAAGCGCGTGGCTTCGAAAATCGCGGCAGCCGCCGAGAAGAGATTCGCCCCGGGTTACAAATGGGAGTTTTTTTTGCTGGATTCTCCCCAAATCAACGCCTTTTGTCTGCCCGGCGGAAAGATTTTCGTGTATGAGGGATTGATCAAATCGGTAAAAAACGACGACGAATTGGCCGGAGTTATAGGTCACGAAGTGGCTCACGCCATTTTACGCCACGGCAGCGAGAGAGTATCCATGGCCATGGTGGGGGATATGACCAGAGAGCTTCTTAGGGCCGGTGCCGTATTGAGTTCAAACGAGTGGTCTCCACTTTACGATCTGGCGTACGGATTGGGATCGACCTACGGAATACTCTATCCTTACAGCAGGAAGTTTGAATACGAAGCGGATCAGATGGGACTCTATCTGGCGTACGAGGCGTGTTACGATCCAACAAAGGCTATAGAGTTTTGGCAAAGGGACAAAAAGAGCAAAAAGGTTGCGGAGTTTTTTTCCACTCACCCCTCGGACGCCAAAAGAGCGGCCGCGCTTAGGGAGTATGTCAAGAGGCTCAGAGGGATAAAGCGAGAGTGTCCGTCTAATCTCAATTAAATCATAATTTCGATATAATCGCACTCTGTGAAAGTTTTTAGGAGTTACCGTTATGGAGTGTGAATTTCCCGTAGAAAATTGCGACAGCCAAGAGATTCAAAAGATCTTTTCAAAAGTAAAAACAATCGCCGTAGTGGGTCTTTCTCCCAATCCGGACAAAGATAGCCACAAAGTCGCCTCCTACCTTAAAAGCGTCGGGTATAAAATAGTTCCTATATATCCAAGAGGCGAGGAGATTTTGGGGGAGAAGGTTTATAAAAGCCTCGAAGATATTCCGTTTAAAGTCGATATGGTGGATATATTCAGAAAACCGGCGGCGGTTACGGCCGTGGTAGAGGCGGCCATTAGACGCGGGGACGTCTCTGTGGTTTGGATGCAAAAGGGGATTGTAAACAACGAAGCTGCGACTACCGCGAAAAAAGCCGGTATGGCGGTGGTACAGGATAGGTGTACCATGATAGAGCATAAGAGGCTTTTTTAGGCTTTCGACTATGATTGAGCTTTCAAAAATCAAAGAGGCGCGAGAGAGAATAGCCAAAGTCGCGCCGGTTACCCCTTTTGCATATGCGCCAAGACTCAGCTCGAGACACAATGCGAAAATCTATCTGAAAAAGGAAAATCTTCAAACCACCGGAGCCTTCAAAATAAGAGGCGCTTTTAACAAGATAGCCTCTCTTTCCCCAAGTGAAAGGGAAAAAGGAGTGGTTGCGGCTAGTGCGGGCAATCATGCCCAGGGCGTGGCGTTTAGTTCCAGATATTTTAATATTCCGGCGACCATAGTGATGCCGGAAAACACCCCTTTGACGAAGATCAACGGCGTAAAAGCCTACGGCGCTGAGGTTGTATTGCACGGCTCCAACTATGACGAGGCGTACGCCTTCGCTCTCGATTACGCAAAAGAGAGGTCCAAAGTATTCGTGCACCCTTTTGCCGATTACGATGTAATGGCCGGCCAGGGAACTATAGCTCTGGAGATTTTCGAGGAAATTCCGACTCTAGATACCGTGGTGGTTCCCATCGGCGGCGGCGGTTTGATCGCTGGAATGGCCAGTGCGATCAAACAGATTTCTCCGGATACTAAAGTCGTCGGCGTTACTGCCGCAGGAGCTCCGGCCATGAGAAACTCTTTTTATCTGGGGAGGCCCGTAGACTCGGTGGACGTAAGAACTATAGCCGACGGTATTGCGGTTAGAGATACGTCGAAAACAACACTCGATATAATTTTGGAAACTGTCGATGAGATAGTAGAGGTGGACGACGAGGAGATTGCGGATGCCATTTTGTTTTTGCTGGAGACCCAGAAACTGGTTGTAGAGGGAGCCGGAGCCGTAGGGGTTGCCGCTTTGATGTACGACAAGCTGGAGGTGGAAAACAAAAGCATAGCCATCGTGCTAAGCGGCGGCAATATCGATGTTACAATGCTTTCGGTGATAATAGAGAAGGGTCTTATTAAATCGTATAGAAAGATGAAACTGGTGGTTACTTTGATAGACAAACCGGGATCGTTGATGAAACTGACCGAAATCTTGGCCTCTGTCGGTGCGAATATAGTTCAGATAGGCTATGACAGAACTTCGGCCTCTTTGGCATATGGGGATGCGAACGTCTCCATAGCTTTAGAAACGAAAGGAAAAGAGCATCAAGAAGAGATAAGAACTCTCCTGCTAAAAAGCGGTTTTAGATTCCACGAGGAGTCTTGATGATAGCGATAGATATCGGTTCCAACTCCCTGCGCGCCATACGGTTCGATTGCGAAAAGATGAAAAAATTAGACGAGTTCGAAGCCATAGTTTCCACCGCTGAGGCCATAGAGAGCGGCGGCACGATTTTGCCGAAAACGGTGTCAAAGATCGAAAAAGCCCTAGAGGAGTTACTGCAAAGATTCGGACAGGAACCGGTAGTCGCCGTAGCCACAGCGGCTTTTAGAAAAGCGAAAAACGGTCCTCTTGTAGCCGAGTATCTGCAAGATAGATTCAAAATAGATATAGAGATAATTGATCCGGAAAGAGAGGGGATTTACGCCTCCGTTGCCGCCGAAACGATGCTGGAAAGTTTGGGTATGCACGGCGACAAATTCCTCCTGGCGGATATAGGCGGAGGCTCTACCGAGTTGGTTTTAAAACATCGAGACGACTATCTGATAGAGAGTTTCGATTTCGGTATCGTCACCCTTTCGCATAGATACGGCTTCGATCAAAGCTCGCTAAAAAACGCTTTAGCGAAGGAGTTAGGCCGGATAAAAGAGTTTCTATACGGAGCGTACGAGCTCTTTTCGAAACCTAAAAGATTTGTGGCTTCAGGCGGCACTCCTACTACGGTGGCGGCATTGAAGCTGGGTATGGATTACGGCGGTTACGATGGAGAAAAGGTAAACGGCTGTTCCATCTTTCCCAAAGATATAGACGAGGCTTTCAAAAAACTTGCGTCGCTAGGTGCGAAAGAGAGGGCGAAACTGGTGGGAGAGGGCAGAGAGGAGTATATTTTAACCGGCCTATTGTTGTTAAAAGGGCTCATGAGGGCGGCCGGATACGACGAGATAATAGCGTGCGACTACGGAGTTAGAGAGGGCGTTGCTATAAGCGAATGTAAAAAAAATCAAAAATAGCCGTTAATAAAGTTTTAAAAAGCTTATTTTGGATAAAATGAGATAAAATTTATCTGATTTAATTCCCCCTTAGGAGAGAAGATGCAACAGATGACCGGCGCCAGAATGGTTGTTGAGGCGATGAAACGAGAGAACGTAGAGGTTGTTTTCGGTTATCCCGGCGGCGCGATAATGAACGTGTACGACGAAATTTACAAACACCGCTATTTTCAACATATTCTAACCAGACACGAGCAGGCCGCCGTCCATGCGGCCGACGGTTATGCCAGAGCCACGGGAAAAGTGGGCGTCGCTTTTGTGACCTCTGGTCCAGGTTTTACCAATGCGGTTACAGGTCTTGCCACCGCCTATATGGACTCGATACCTATTGTGGTCATCAGCGGTCAGGTTCCGATGAGCATGATTGGAACGGACGCCTTTCAGGAGATCGATGCCGTGGGCATTAGCAGGCCCTGTACAAAGCACAACTTTTTGGTAAAGGACGTCAAAGAGCTACCCTTTATACTCAAAGAGGCTTTCTATCTAGCCAAAAGCGGAAGACCGGGTCCGGTTCACGTGGATATTCCCAAAGACGTAACGGCCCAGATCGGGGAGTTCGACTATCCCCAGGAGATGAGACTGGAGACGTACAAACCGACCTACAAGGGCAATATGAGACAGATCAAAAAGGCCGTAGAGGCTATCGCAAAAGCCAAAAAGCCGGTTTTCTATCTGGGCGGAGGGATTGTCAGAAGCGGAGCGTACGAGCTGGTTAGAGAGTTCGTCTCTTTTACTCAGATTCCGGCAGTAGAGACTTTGATGGCCAGAGGCGTTTTGAGATATGACGATCCCATGTTGCTGGGAATGGTGGGAATGCACGGAACCTATGCGGCGAACATGGCCATGAGCGAAGCGGATCTGTTGATAGCTCTTGGGCCTAGATTCGACGACAGGGTTACCGGTAAACTATCGGAATTCGCCAAGTACGCCGAAATTATTCATGTGGATATAGATCCGAGTAGTATCGGTAAACTGGTTCATGTGGACTATCCCATAGTGGGCGATCTGAAAAACGTTTTGAAAGAGATGATTCCTCTGGCCAAAGAGAAGGTAGACAGCGCCAGATACGAAAACTGGAGAGAGATCCTAAAAAGATACCAGGAGCTACATCCTCTCTCGTACGAGGATAGCGGCGAGGTTTTGAAACCGGAATGGGTAATACAAAGAGTCGGCGAAAAATTAAAAGGTAGAGCCAGAATCTCTACGGACGTGGGTCAACATCAGATGTGGACCGCTCAATTTTATCCGTTTACTCGTCCCGAGGAGTTTATCACCAGCGGTGGACTGGGTACCATGGGTTTCGGTTTTCCGGCCGCTATGGGCGTCAAACGTGGGGTTCCCGACGAGATTGCTATAAATTTCAGCGGCGACGGTTCCATATTGATGAATATACAGGAGCTTATTACCGCCGTGGAGTATCGTCTACCGGTTATAAACATTGTCTTGAACAATCATTATCTGGGAATGGTCAGACAGTGGCAGACGTTCTTTTACGATAAAAGATATGCGGAAACCGATCTTTCTATGCAGCCGGATTTCGTCAAGGTTGCCGAGAGCTTCGGCGGCATAGGTTACAGGGTGGAGACGAAGGAGGAGTTTGACAGGGCTCTCGAAGAGGCCATCAGCAAAAACGTGGTGGCGATCATAGACGTGATAGTCGACAGATACGAGAACGTATTGCCGATGGTGCCGGCAGGCGGAAGCCTTTATAATATGCTTTTAGAGTACAAGGACTGAAAATGAGTGAAAGAAGAGTAATATCGGTAATAGTCTCCAACGAACACGGAGTGTTGACGAGGATAACCGGTCTTTTCGCCGCTAGAGGTTACAATATTGAGACTTTGACGGTTGCTCCCATTCCTGATAGCAAATACTCAAGGCTTACGATAGTTACCAGCGGCAGTCCTAGAGTTATAGAGCAGATTATCAAACAGCTTCATAAACTGATTCCGGTTTACAAGGTAATAGAGCACGAAGAGCTGATCGAAAAAGAGATGGTATTGGCAAAAATTCCTCTGGGCGAAAGGCTAGCCGACGTGGAAGCCCTATGCAAAGCCTATAACGGCAGTATAGTCAACGTGGGCAAAGACGGAATTATAGTCATGGTGGCCGACGAACCCAAAAGGGTCAAAAACTTTGTCCACGCGCTTTCAACTTTCGCCCCCAAGGAGATTATCAGAGGGGGCGTGGTGGCCATAGAGAGATAGTTATGAAACTATCGGAAATAGCGAAAAAAGCCGGACTGGAACTAATAGGAGACGATAAAGAGATTAAATCCCTAAACTCTCTTGATAGGGCCGGCGATTTTGAATTGAGTTTTCTCGAAAATTCGCGTTTTTTGCCTCTTTTAAAGAGAAGTTCCGCCGCGGCGGTGATTCTAAAAAGGGAGTTTTTGGATTATCTGCCAAGGAGCTCTTCGGCTCTTGTTAGCGAGGAGCCCTATTTGAGTCTTGCCGAAGTATCTTCATATTTTGCCAAAGATCCGTTTAGGACAGAGGGAGATGCTCCGGTAATCGCGAAGGGGTCCGTTATAGCCGAGAACGTATATTTGGGTTTTGGAACCAAAATAGGCAAAAACGTCAAAATTATGCCCGGAACCGTTATCGGCGACGATGTGGAAATAGGCGACGATACGTTGATTTATCCCAACGTTACCGTCTATAGCGGCTGCAAAATAGGTAAAAGGTGCGTTATCCATTCCGGAACCGTTATAGGAAGCGACGGCTACGGGTTCGCTCATACTAAAGATGGACGCCACGTAAAGATTTACCAAAACGGTATAGTCGTAATCGAAGATGATGTTGAGATCGGGGCCAACTGTACTATAGACAGGGCCGTATTCGAAGCCACCGTTATTCGTTCGGGAACGAAGCTTGACAATCTGATACAGATCGGACACAATTGCGAAATAGGAGAAAACGTTTTGATGGCTTCTCAGGTCGGTATATCAGGATCTACCAAAATCGGAAAAAACGTGGTTATGGGAGGTCAAAGCGCTACGGCCGGACATCTCGAAATAGGCGACTTCGCCACAGTTGCAGCCAGAGGAGGAGTAACCAAATCCATTCCCGGCGGCAAGACCTATGCCGGATTTCCGCTTAGGCCTCACAAAGAGTGGTTGAAACTGCAGGCTATCCTTTCGAGGCTTTTAAAAAAAGAGTAAAATAATGTGATATACTACTAAAAAGCCAAAGAAGGAGGCGTTTATGGCAAAGAGCAACAGCGAGATAAAGATATTCAACCTTTACGGAACCAAAGAGGGAGTGGTCAGCGTAGCCCACGTTACCGAGCCTTACGGTCCAGACAGCGAACCGGTTGTAAGCATCGGGATTTCGCTTAGCGGAAACGCGAAAGAGCCTGAATGGAAAGTTCATATCCCTTACGAAAATATCGACGATCTGATAGAGGCCCTGGAACTGGCCAAGGCGGAATTCGGTAAAGACTATATACCAACCCAGGTAAAGCCTGACGTTGACGAGGGAATAGTCGGCGGCGAATAGAGCCGCCGAAGCGCTCGTTTTATGATTTTGAAGCCGCAAACTCGGCTATACGTTCAATACCCTTTTTTATCGTCTCCATATCGGTAGCGAAACTGAATCTAAAATATCCCTCCATACCGAATCCTATCCCCGGTACCACGGCTACCTGCGCCTTTTCCAGCAGCTCTTTTGCGAACTTCATGGAATCTTTTTCAATTTTAGAGTGGTTTACGAATAGATAGAAGGCTCCCTGCGGCTTGAGTACGCTGATTCCCTCTATTTCATTGAAGAGTCTCACCGCTTCGTCCCGCCGTTTTTTAAACTCCTCTCGCATTTTTACTATATCTTGGTCTATAGAGCCGTCAAGTCCGGCGATTGCGGCTTTTTGAGTAATGGAGCATACGTTGGAGGTGCTTTGGCTTTGAAGCTTTTTCATGGCTTTTATCAGATCGGTATCGCTGCACGCCAGATATCCGAAACGCCAGCCGGTCATAGCCGCCGACTTGCTCAGACCGTTTATGGTAACTGTTCTTTTATACATATCTTCGCTCAAAGAGGCCGGAGAGACGAACTCTCCTTCGTAGGTGAGCTTTTCGTACATTTCGTCGCTGGCTACCAGTATGCCGGTCTCTTTTAAAACCTCCGCCAGAGCCTCCAGTTCATCTTTGGAGTATACCGCACCTGTTGGATTTGAAGGGGTTGTTAAAATCAGCATTTTTGTTTTTGGAGTGATGGCCTCTTTGAGCTCTTTGGGGCCTATTTTAAATCCGCTGCTCTCGTCTGTGGGAATGAATACCGGTTTTCCGCCGCTGTATTTGACCAGTTCGGGATAGGTTACCCAATAAGGCGCCGGAATGATTACTTCGTCTCCCTCGTCAATAACCGCCTGAAAGAGATTGAAAAGCGACTGTTTCGCTCCGTTGCTGACGATAATCTGCTGAGGTTTATAGGATATTTTGTTCTCTTTTTGGAGTTTTTTGGCTATTACCTCCAAGAGCTCAGGAATTCCCTCTACGGCAGTATATTTCGTAAACCCCTCCTCGATTGCTTTGATGGCGGCCTTTTTAATAGGATCGGGCGTGTCGAAATCAGGTTCTCCTGCCGAAAATCCCAGTACGTCCTTTCCCTGGGCCCTAAGTTCTCTGGCCAGCGAAGTGATGGCTATAGTCAAAGATTCCGAAAGTCTCTCTATCCGAGTTGAAAGCATATTCTGCCCTTTCTTTGATTTTTGAAATTATAGCCTAATTTCACCCTTTCATCGATTTGATGAAGGCCTCGTAAATGTGTTCTAGCTCCTCTTCCTCTTTTAGAAGGTCCTTGTTGCCCGTTGCGATCGCATGTTCCAAAATAGCTACACGTTTTATTAGATATTCGAACATCTCTTTGTCTATATCGGGAAGCTTGTTATGACTGAGCATCGATTTATCGAAACCTTTTTTTATCACCCTTGCCGGAATTCCCACGGCGGTAGAGTCGTCAGGAACGTCCTTGACTACTACCGAATTGGCTCCGATTCGAACGTTTTTGCCGAGGGTTATGTTGCCTAATATCTTCGCGCCGGCGCCTATTACGGTTCCGCTTTTGATCGTTGGGTGTCTTTTTCCTTTATGCAGACTCACTCCGCCGAGAGTGACTTGCTGATATATCAGAACGTCGTCGCCTATTTGGGCGGTCTCGCCTATAACGACTCCTATGCCGTGATCTATAAAGACTCGTCTGCCGATAGTGGCGGCCGGATGGATATCGATACCGGTAAATATCTGATTGATTCCCATGATCATTCTCGCAAAAACTTTAAAGCCCTTTTTATAAAGACGATTGGCGATTCTATACCAAAAAAGGGCCCAGACTCCGGGATAGTTGGTAAACAGTTCCAGTCTCGATCTGATGGCCGGGTCGCGTTCAAAAGCTATATTGAAATCCTCTTTTATTATCTCCCACAACGAGACGTTGTTCATTCGCTATCCTTTTTGGGTGACATTTTCAAATAGCTGTTTTCGTTCAAAATCAGAGCCAGAAGTTCGAAAATTCTCTCTTTCTCCTCCTCGTCGATCAGATGGGAGTTGGCCAGATTGCTTTTTAAATTGCTCTGTAGCTCATTTAGATCGTAGTCGAGATCGTATAATATATCGAGAATACTTTGCGCCTCTACGATTCTTTCGAGCCTGTAGTCGCCGTTTTCGTCAAACTCTACCGTAACTTCGGTAGGATGCGTAAACAGATTGTGTTTCATTCCGAGAATCTCCTGATAGGCTCCCACGAGGAAAAAGGCCAGAAAATACTCTTCGTTTTTTAGATCGATATCGTGCAGATAGAGAGGATAGTCTATGTTGAAATCTATCTCCCCGTCGCTGTCGCAAGTTATATCCCACAAAGAGGCGCTTCTGGTCGGTCTGACATCTAGGTTGTTAAGGGGCATAACCGGAAACCTCTGTTTAAGCCCCCAAAAATCCGGCAGACTCTGGAAAAGAGAGAAGTTTAGCAGATATCTCTCCTGGACTCTGTCTTGAATTCTTTTCAATTCGTACGATTTTGAATTTTTTAGTAGCTCTATCGCCTTTTTTATGATCAAATGGACCAAAATTTCAGTGTTGCTTCTATCTTGCAGATCTATATAACCCAGATCGAAGAGGGTCAACAAAGACTCCATGTGGTCCAAGCTATCATGCAGATACTCGATAGCGTTTTTTCTGTTTATGGTTTTGTACAGATCGTATAGTTCCTCTATAAGGGGAGGATTCGTTTTTTTGAGTTTTAGACCCCTTTCGGTATATTCCTGGCTGAAAAGCTCAAGCACCGGAGCTATCAGTACCGCATGGGGAGCCGCGATGTAGCGTCCGGACTCCGTGAATATATCCGGCTGTATAACTCCTTTTTGTTCGGCTATCTCCTTTAACAAAAACACCACGTCGTTGGTGAACTCTGTTATCGTATAGTTTGCGGCGTGAAAGTTTTCGTGCTGGGAGTATTCTATTGCCAGTCCGCCGCCTAAATTTATCGCGCCTAGATTTTCGGCACCCATTTTTCTCAGTTCCGCATAGATGTTGCCAGCTTCTCTGAGCGCTCTTTTTACCGGGGCTATTTCGCTGATCTGACTGCCTATATGAAAATGTATCATTTTGAATTTCTGTAAAAGATCGTTCTTTTTGAGCAGTTCAACCGCCTCTAGCAGTTCTGTGGAGGTTAAACCGAATTTCGAGTTGATACCGCCGCTTTTTGCCCATATTCCGATACCCGAACTGTGTAGTCTGATTCTAAGTCCGATATCGGGTATAGGTTCTCCCAGCTCTTTTGCCACCTCCAGGATCGTTTCGAGTTCGTTTAAACCCTCTATCGTAAGCGTGATATCAAATCCCATTTTTGCGGCGATGAAGCCCAGATTTATCATCCCTTTGTCTTTGAACCCGTTGACGGTAATAGGTGCTTTTTTATGGTTGTAGGCCATTGCTATTATCAACTCGGCTTTACTGCCGGCTTCGAGTCCGTAGTTGTACTCTTTTCCTATTTCCACCAAGGAGGTGATGAAGTTTGGAAACTGGTTGACCTTTAAAGGAAAAACAGCGTTGAAACTGCCTTGATAATCGAAACTCTTCATGGCTCTTTTGAACTCTTTGTAGAGAGTGCCGATCTGTTTTTGTATCAGATGCGGAAATCTTATCAGCAGCGGACCCCTAATTCCCGTTTGTCTAACCTTTTTAGTGATTTCGAGCAAAGATGGTTTTGAACGGTAGTTTACCTTTACTACTCCATCTTCGACAATGAAGTTGTTCTGACTCCAAATTTTTATACCGTAATCGAACATTTCACTCTCCGAGCATAGCGATAAAACGATCTATCTCCACGGTTTTTTCTCTTTTGTCTGTTAGATCTTTAACCCAGACTTTGCCGCTGGAGAGTTCCTCTTCTCCTATTATGAGGGCGTATCTGCACATCGCTTTGTCCGCGGCTTTTAAATGGGCTTTGAGGGATTTCGTTCTGTATGCGCTTTCGGTTTTCGTCAATTTTTTTAACTTTAACGACACCTCGAAGGCGAAATCGAGAGCTTCCGGTATCATTGCTCCAACATAGACTCCCTCTCTGGCCCTATCTGGTTCTCTCATCAGTTCCAAAACCCTCTCTATACCTATCGCAAAACCTATGGCCGGGGTAGGTCTGCCGCCCATAAATTCGACGAGATTGTCGAATCTGCCTCCGCCAGCGATGGCGTTTTGCGCTCCAAGGCCTCGACTGACAAACTCAAAGGCGCTCTTGGTATAGTAGTCCAGCCCTCTGACCAGATACGGATCGACTATAAATTCGATGCCGCTGTTTTGCAAAAGTCGGCGCAGTTTTTCAAAATCATCTTTGCAGTTTTCGCACAGATGCTCATGTATATGCGGCGCTTTTTTATAAATATCGTTGCAGTGCGGATTTTTGCAATCGAGGACCCTGATGGGATTTGTATCTTTTCTTCTTAGGCAGTCTTCGCACAAATTTTCCACGTGAGCGTCGAGAAAGTTTACCAGATTGTTTTTGTAATTGGGCAGGCACTCTCTACATCCTAAAGAGTTGAGCCTGATTTCATATTCGATGCCGAGATTATCGAAAATGTCTCCGATCATCGAAATCATCGTCGCGTCCTCGTATACACTGGGCTCGTTAAATGTTTCGCATCCGAACTGATGAAACTCTCTGAGTCTACCTTTTTGAGGTCTTTCGTATCTGAACATCGGTCCATGATAGTAGAATCTGTAAACACCCTCTTGTCTATCCAGTTTATGCTCTATAAAACTTCTGACGACGCCGGCCGTTCCTTCAGGTCTGAGACAGACGTCGTTGCCGCCTTTGTCCCGAAATCTATACATCTCTTTGCCGACTATATCGCTGCTTTCGCCAACGCTGCGCAAAAATAGAGCCGTCTCCTCGAGAATAGGCGTCTCAATGTATTTAAAACCGTATTTTTCGGCCGTTTTTGAAGCCACCTCCAAAAAGTGAATAAATCTGTCGCTTTGGGGAGGTAGAATATCTTTCATTCCTCTTAGCGCTTTTATTGCGGCCATTTGGAATCCTTTGTAATAAAGTTGTATATCTTTTCGTTGAGCGCCTCTTTGGATTGGGAGGCATCAAGAACGATATGTTCGATACCGCAGATTTTGAGCGTATGTTCCATGATTTCTTGTACTCGTATCAGAAATTCGCTCCCTTTGGATTCTATATTGTCAAGCTTTTGAACCGGAAGTCTCCTGTCGAGTTCTCTTGGCGATAGTTTCAGCAACACTGCCCTGTCGGGCAGTGTTTTTTCAAGGGAGGTCATATTCAGGTCGATCAGTTTTTTTATCGGTAGACCCGTTTTTACATGTGCGTATGCAATTCCGGAGATAAATCCCCTGTCGCTGATCACCGTTTTTTGGTTGTTTTTTAGTATGATTTCGTTTAGGTGCTGATTTCTATCTGCCAAAAAAAGAAACATTTCCGCTATCGGCGCTATTTCACCGCCGTGCAATACCAGCTCCCTGATAGCCTCTCCCAGTTTGGTTCCGCCAGGCTCTTTCGTAAATACGGCATCTGGAAGTCTGCTTTGCAGCATTTTCATCTGAGTACTTTTGCCGGCTCTGTCTATTCCCTCTAAAATAACATACATTCAGCTCTCTTTTATCGCCGAGACTATCGCGCTAGGAATCAGATGGGATACGTCCCCTCCGTAGCGAAGAATGGTTCTAACTACCGAAGAACTTATAAAGGCGTTTTTCAGACTCGGCATCAGATAGATAGTCTCGATATCGCTTTTTAGTGATCTGTTGGCGTATCCCATCTGCAGCTCGTATTCGAAATCGCTGACTGCCCGCAGGCCTCTTATAATCACGTTGGCCCCCTCCTTGTTGCACAGATCGACCAGCAGGGAGTCAAAGGCGCTGACTCTGACGTTGTTCATGGAGGCGGTGGCTTTTTGCACCATTTCCACTCTTTTGTCCAGGTCGAACATCGGCCTTTTCTCTTGGGAGAGGGCGACGGCGACTATAACTTCGTCAAACAGCCTGGCGGCTCTGCGGATAATGTCCAGGTGACCGTTTGTTATCGGATCGAACGTTCCTGGATAAAGTACTCTTTTCATGAACCCTTCCATCTTTTGTATAGATCGTTTTCGATTCCGACCAGATCCATCCATCTGCCTACGATAAAATTTTCCATTTCTTCGAGGTTTTTGGGGCCACTATAGTACCCCAAAACCGGAGGTGCAATTATAACATTTAAGCGGGATAGTTTTAACATATTCTCCAAAGCCAGCGGACTAAACGGAATCTCTCTGGGAGCCAGCAGCAACGTTTTTTTCTCCTTGATAGCCACCGCAGCGGCTCTGGTGACAAGATCATCCGCGATACCCACGGCGATTTTGGCTAGAGTGTTCATGGAGCAGGGTGCTATGAACAGAATATCCAGGCCGAAACTGCCGCTGGCCGGTCCGTGCCAGATCTCCTCGGCGTCGAAAAACTTTTTTAGTCCCTCTTTTTCAAATACGGTTTTGGCGTTTCGCGTCAAAATTAAATATTTTTGGATACTGCTAGGAAGCTCTCTATAGAGCCTGATACCCAGATGTGCACCGCTGGCACCGGTTACGGCTACGGCGACTCTCATCTTTTTCCTTTTTGCGGTAATATAATAATAAAAGGAATAATATCATAAAAGGATCGTCGTGAGGATACTGCTTTTGGAAGATGATGAAATCCTTGGCGAGAGTCTAAAAGACCTCCTCGAAGGCGAGGGGTTTGAGGTAGAGTGGGTCAAGGAGTCGCAAAGAGCGCTTGACGTGACCTTCTTGAAAAGATTTTCTCTCTGGATTTTCGATGTCAAAGTTCCGGGAATGGACGGATTTGAGCTGTTAAAGAGCCTAAGAGCGGCGGGAGACAGAACTCCGGCCATATTCGTCACCGCCCTGACCGATATAGATTCGATCGCAAAAGGGTTCGAATCGGGCGCCGAGGAGTATATAAAAAAGCCGTTCGATTTTGACGAACTCTTGATCAGAATCAAAGCCCTGTTGAAAAGATCGTACCTCAGCGGAGCCGATGAGATCGAATTTGCCGATTTAAAGTTCGATCCCTTGGCGGAAAAGCTCTACAAAAACGGTGAGCCGCTTCATCTGCCCCCTTTGCAGATGAGACTTTTGAAGCTCTTTATGAAAAACTGCTGCAAAGTTCTGTCAAAGGAGGAGATAATTTGGGAGATCTCCGGAGGTGAAGAGATAAGTCCGGATGCTTTGAGGGTACATATCAACAGACTCAGAAAGATCGGATTGCCGATAAAAAATATCAGAAAAGTCGGTTATATATTGGAGCGGGCGGATGAATAAGAGCGCGAAAACGGCTTTTTGGAAATTTTTCCTTATCTATTTTCTATCCGTTGCATTATTGATAGTAGCGGCCGGATTTTTTTATTATAAAGAGCAGTTCAACACTCTGTTGGCAAAAGAGCAGTTTTCTTTGATTTGGTACGCTAGAATGTTGAAGATGACGGATTTCAGATATGAAAAAGAGGGTTATTCGTACTCTTTATTGAAAAATTATCCGGGAGAGTTCGATCCTAAAAATCTGAAAATCGACGAATGCTGTATACAAAAGATAGTGCCAAACAGAAAAGCCGAGGGCTTTATTCTGGTAAAAAAGAGCGTAGAGGGGTTCAAAGAGTCCATAAATAGCTTAAAAAATATGGTTTTCCTCGTCGAGGCTATACTACTGGCGATCTTCGGCGCGATAAGCTTCTTTTTGGCCAGAAGCTCCATTAAAGGTTTGCAGGAGAATATAGAGAGACTCGATCTGTTTATAAAAGATCTGATACATGACATAAATACGCCATCCACTTCGATACTGTTAAACGTAAAACTTTTGAAAAGGTATAAAGAGTGCAAAGAGAGAAGAGAACTCGCAAGAATAGAAAAGAGCGCCAAAGAGCTGGGAAGACTCTACGAAAATCTCAACGTTCTGCTTCAGAGGGACGCTTTGAAAAAGGAACTGATAGATCCTTGTAAAATTCTGGCGGAGATTTTGGAGATAGTTGAGGGAAGGTATGGAGGAGAGAGAGTAAAAACGGAGTGCGAGGGGTTTTTGATAGAGTCGCAACCCGGAGCTTTGAGACAGATACTGCTAAATCTGTTGGATAACGCTTTTAAACACGGCGATTTGGGAGCCAAAGTCAAAATCTGGAGCAGGGATAGAAAGATTTTCATAAAAAACGAGGGGGCCGTTATTGAAAACCCCTCAAAGATTTTCGATCTGCACTATACAGAAAGCGCCAAAGGAAGCGGTATAGGTTTGCACATTACTAAAACGCTCTGCGACGCTCTTGGAATAAAGATCGAAGTGGAATCCAAAAAGAATTTCGGCACGGTTTTTTCGCTGGATTTCAATTAACGTTTCGTTAACGATTCCCTGTTAGAATTTCCTCAAAAGGAGAGGCGATGAGACTGGAAAACCTGGCTATAAACAAAAACGGTTTTGCTTTTGACCCCACTACCGGTGAGACGTTCACCCTAAACGAAACGGCCATAAAGATCGTAGAACTGATGGTCAAAGGGGAGAGTGAAAAGAGTATAGCCCAAAAACTCTCTGAAGAGTTTGAGGTCTCTTCACAAGAGGCATTTAACGATGTGCTCGATTTCAAAGAGAGATTGAAACTGTACGGATTGATATCATGATAGTGGCGGTTAGCGGAATCAACGATACAGATAATCCGGGACCAGGGATAGGTATCGCAAGGAGCCTCAAAGAGGCTGACGGTAACATAAAAACGGTTGGACTGAGTTACGACATTCAAGATCCCGGCAACTATATGGATTTTCTAATAGACAAAAGCTATATACTCACATATCCCACTCAGGGATGGGAACCGATAATGAACAGACTCTTGCATATCAAGGATAGTTTCGGACTGGATTTCATAATCCCGGCTCTTGATGCCGAACTGCCTCAGTATATAAAATACCAAAAAGAGCTGGAGGATTTCGGGATAAAAACTCTTTTGCCCTCTATGGAGCAGTTTGAACTAAGAAGCAAAGAGCATCTCCAAAGCGTCAGCGAGACTTTGGGAATAACCTATCCAAAGACCGTTAAAGTCTTCAATACCGACCAGTTAAAAGAGGCTCTAAAAGAGATCGGTTTTCCCTGCGTGGTAAAGGGGAATTACTACAAAGCCTATATAGTAAAATCGATGCCGGAGGCTCTTTACTATTTTAGCGAGATCTCCAACGAATGGGGCTTTCCCATACTGGTTCAGGAGGTTGTATACGGAGAGGAGCTAAACGTGGTGGGCGCCGCCGACAAAGAGGGAGAATCGTTAGGTCTTGTGGCCATCAAAAAGATGACCACCACCCATCTTGGAAAAATCTGGAACGGTGTGACGATCAAGCATCAAAAACTGCTGGAAGTGGCCGCCGATTTCGTGAGAAACTACAGATGGAGAGGGCCTTTTGAGCTCGAATGTATAGTCAAAGATGATGAGATAACTCTAATAGAGATAAACCCCAGATTTCCTGCATGGGTCTATTTCGCCACGGGCGTCGGAATAAATTTGCCCTATAGAGTACTTAAAAGCGCCTACGGAGATGACGTGGACAGAAGAAGCGATTATGAAAGCGGCAAGGTGATGATACGATACACCTACGAGTTGATAACCGATATAAAAAAAGTGAGCGCCTTTGCTACCAAAGGAGAGAGTGATGAGTAAAAAAGAGTATGAAAAACCGGTCATTATCAGAGTCGAAAGCGGCTTTTCAAAAGCAGGCGTACCGTTACCCAAACAGCGTGTGAGAAAAAGCATAGGCGGCGTATCTATTAACGAATTGGTAAATAAGTACGGTTCGCCCCTTTTCGTATTTGAGGAAAAGAGCATAAGAGAGAGATACAAAAGAGCCTACGAAGCCTTTTCTACCAGATATCCTAACGTGGAATTCGGATGGAGTTATAAAACGAACTATTTAAAGGCAATTTGCGCCGTTTTCCATCAGGAGGGGGCTATCGCGGAGGTGGTGAGCGAGTTTGAGTACCAAAAGGCGCGGGAGCTCGGCATTGAGGGCAAAGACATCATTTACAACGGACCTTACAAACCTTACGACTCTCTTATGAGGGCGGTAAAAGAGGGGGCGAAGATACATATCGATACGTTTGAGGAGATCAACGATCTTGAGCGAATCGCGAAAGAGCTTAAAAAAGAGGTCCCCGTAGCCATACGACTAAATATGGATACCGGCGTATATCCTCAGTGGAGCCGTTTTGGTTTCAATATCGAAAGCGGCCAGGCGATGGACGCCGTCAAACGGATAGAAGCCGGCGGAGTGCTCAGATTGAACGGTTTGCACGCGCATATTGGAACGTTTATGCTCGATCCTCACGCCTATTACGTGGAGACGTCCAAAATGGTGCAATTTATGAATAGCGTGGAAACGAAAAGCGGATTTTCCATAGAGTATATAGACGTAGGCGGCGGATTCGCCTCGAAAAATCGTCTCAAAGGGATATATCAGCCTCCGGAAATAGTCGTTCCTTCGATAGACGATTACGCCGAGGCGATTACTTCGGCCATTTATGAAAATATACACGGCAACAGATATCCGAAACTCTATCTCGAAACCGGCAGGCATCTTATCGACGAGGCCGGTTATTTAGTGACCTCCGTGGTAGCCAGCAAAACTTTGCCCGACTCGAGACGTAGCTATATCGTTGATGCGGGAGTCAATCTGCTCTATACCTATTTTTGGTACAAGTTTAACATTGAGCTAACCGAAGAAAAGAGCGGAATCAGCGAACCCTCCGTAATAAACGGTCCTCTTTGTATGAATATAGACGTTATAGAGGACTCGATTTTGCTGCCGAGGCTAAAACGCGGCGATATGCTGGTTATATCTCCGGTAGGAGCCTATAACGTAACTCAATGGATGCAGTTTATCAGATACAGACCGAGGGTTTTGATGGTCATGGAGGACGGAAGCGTGGAGATCATAAGAGAGAGCGAAGATCTGAGCGATATAGAAAGAAGAGAAAAACTGCCCAAAAAGCTTGAAATAAGGTAGCTAGTGAAAATAGTATCGGCAAAAAAAGAGCTAAAAAGATATCTCAACTCGACCCTTTCTGCCTACGCCGAGGTTCTGTTTATTCAAAACAGAGCCATAGGGGCCGTTATTTTAGCCGTTACTTTCGTCGATTTGGGCATTGGATTGGGGGCTTTGATAGGTATTGTCAGCGCTCTTGCATTTGCGGCGTTTGTGAGAATGGACCCGCAGTTTCTTGAGAGCGGCTTTTATATCTATAATCCTCTTTTGGTGGGAATGAGCGTAGGTTTTTTGTTTAAAATTTCGCTGTTGACGATATTTTTGGCAATAGTTGCCTCGATTTTGGCTTTTTTGATCACTATCGTTATGAATTCTCTATTGTCCTCTTACGGCGTACCGATACTCTCTTTGCCTTTTGCCACCGTCAGTTCGGTACTGTATCTGGCCTCATTAAACTATTCCAATCTATTTTACGAATCTTTGAACAACCACGCGTTTTTGACTGTAGGGGAGATGTGTTTGCCGTTGTGGATCTCCTCTTTTTTCAAGTCGATGGGAACCATATTTTTTCTTCCCAGCGTATGGGTGGGCGCCATCTTTTTTTCGCTTTTGCTTTTGCACTCGAGGATTGCCGCAGTTTTGGCCTTAGGAGGGTACTATTTCGGTGTTTGGATCCACTCTCTTTTGAGCGGTTCTTACGTAAATTCCCTGCTGAACCCATATGCGTTTAACTATATTTTGGTTGCGGCGGCTCTGGGCGGAATCTTTTTGGTTCCTGGGATCAGAAGTTATCTGCTTTCGGCGCTGGGAGTTGCCGTATCCGTCGTTTTGGTAGACGCCACGGCGATTTTTTGGACCCTTTATAAAATACCCGTTTTTACGCTTCCCTTTAATTTGAGCGTTATAACCTTTTTGTTTGTTTTGAGACTGTTAAAATACAGAGAGTTCGCCTACGTAATCAAAAGGACTCCCGAGAATACTCTGAGCTACTACCTATTGAGTCTGTTTAGATTCAAAAGCCACGAGAGCGCCGTGTTTTTGCCGTTTTCGGGCAAATGGAGCGTCTATCAGGGATTTGACGACGTATGGACTCATCAGGGTAGATGGAGATACGCTTACGATTTTGTTATCAGAGACGAAAACGGTAGCAGCTACGCCTTCGATGGTAGTAGACTCGAAGACTATTACGCGTATAAAAAGCCCGTTCTCTCTCCTGTAAGCGGCTACGTCGTAGAGACTCTCTCCTCTTTGCCCGACAATCCCATAGGAGAGGTGGACAATATAAACAATTGGGGCAACTACGTTATAATCTACTCTACGGCCGGCTTTTACGTAGAGGTTTCGCATCTTTCTCAAAATTCGCTGAAAGTGAAAAAGGGCGATTTCGTCGAGGCCGGTCAGATAATCGGTCTGTGCGGCAATAGCGGTTATTCACCCGAACCCCATATCCATATTCAGGTGCAGGAGGGTCCGCATTTAGGCAGCAAAACCATGCCTTTTAATTTCGTTGCCTATACGCAGAAGGAGGAGATAAAATTTTACGACAGGCCCGAAAAAGGCGAATCGATCTCCAGCTTTAGCTCGGATAAATCTTTGGATTCCAGATTGAGTTTCGTTTTGGACAGCGTTTACGAGTTTGAGGTATTTAAGGATATGGCCAAAATCGACTCCTTTAGCCTCGAAGTTAAAATGGACAGGTTCAGCGGCAGATTCTTTTTCGAAGACGAAAGAGGAAACAGACTCTTTTTCGCAAAAGAGTACGGAGTCTTCTATTTTTACGATTATGTGGGAGATGACGAGAGCTATCTAAAGAGAATTTTTATGGCTGTTCCCAGAATCGCCCTAAGCGGTAGCAGAAGGGTTGTATGGAGAGATTTCCTAACCCCTAGGATCGTACATAGCGGTTTGAAAAGGGCTCTTTATATGTTTTTGGCCTCTTTTTGCTACAAGCCCTTTTTATACGGAGGGGTTTGGGAAAAAGAGGGTAACCTCATTAGAGGCGAAATCAGAGGTGACAAGATATTTAAAAGCGAAACGGTCATAGACGAAGTAAACGGATTCGCTTCTATACGACTGGATGAAATTTTAATCAGGAGGAAAAAATGAAAAAAACGTTGATAGTTTCTGCGGCACTTGCCCTTTCGTTGAGTGCGGGCGATATAGACGTGGCGGTTCCTTTTGGCGGTTATATCGATTACGGTTCGGACGGAGCCAAAGATAGCGCTTATTACGGCGGATTGTACGTGGAAGGAACCAATGGCGTGCATAAAATAAAACTGCAGTACAGCTATTTGGATATAGATTACAGATTTTCGGACAGCATCGCTCAGAACGATTACACGATCGCGTATGAAAACGGATCCTTTAAAGAGCTCCTCGTCGGCGGCGGTTTTCACTATATAGATAGTGACGACTATCTAACTGACGGAGGAAAGATTCTCTTTTTGAGGCTGCAAAAATTTTCTGTATACGATTTCGATACCGGTTTGGATATTTATTACTCGAAATATTCCAATTTTGACCCTTCGCTGAACGTTTGGCAGTTTTCTCCCTCGATCGGAAAATTCATAAAAGGGTGCAGATACGGCAATTTTTATCTAAACGCCACATACAACTATATAACTTTCAAAAGCTCCAGAGTTACGCAAACCGTTGTAGCAAACTCCCGAATGCCTGTTGTCTCTAATAGACACACCATAACCGTATATGAGGAATATTCCAGCGATAACCACTCTCTAGAGCTTAGCGCCACCAACTACTACGGCAAATTTACCACCAAAGGATATGTCTGGTTCGGTAAACAGGCGTTTGCGGTCAGAGACGGAGGATTTACGGTTTACAATCTCAACGAAGTACATAAAGGCGGGGCCGGATTATCGGTAAATTACGACTTCTCATCCAATATGGGGGTCGGTTGTTCGTTGACGTACGAGAAATTTACGGATACGGAAACCGGCGGCGATACTTCCATGATGGTAGCCGGAGTTTCTCTCAATTATATGTTTTAGGAGCCTATATGAGATTTGTTGTGTTTATGATTATCTCGCTCTTTTCGGCGTTTGCCTACGAGGATTTCGTTAAAAGAGCCTATTACGACTCCTACAACTACGAAAAGATGGGAGATTACGAAGATGCGATAAAATCATTGATGCCTGTTTTGGAAAAGTATCCCAAAAGCTATACTCCCAATTTGAGACTCGGATGGCTATATTATCTTTCGGGGAAATATAAAAACGCCCTTTACCACTATCAAAAGGCCGTTGTCGCGATTAAAAGCGCGGTGCTTCCCCGACTGGGAATAGCTTATATTTATCTGTTGCAATCCAGATTCAAAGAGGCCCTTTCGATCTGTAACGATATATTAACTACCGACTACTACAACTATTACGCTAATCTCTACGCCGCAAAAGCTTTGTTGGGAAAAGGCGACCTGGATAATTGCGAAGCCATCTCGCTGAAAATGTTGGCTCTTTATCCGACTGATGTGAAATTCCTGGAGGTTTTGGGGGAGTTATATATAAAAAGAGGCAGAATCGAAGAGGCCAAAAAGGTTTTTGAGGATATTTTGATTTTGGATCCGAAAAACCTGAAGGCTTACGATTTTTTTCAAAATCGTATCAAATCAAAATGAAAGGATAGAGCATGAGTATGAAAAAGACGATTTTGTTGATTTCGGCGGCTGTTACGTTGGCTACGGCGGCCGGAGACGGGAGAGCGCTTTTTGAGCAGAAGTGTCTGCAGTGCCATATGGACAAAAAACCTTCGCCCCTGCAAAAGATGCGGATGAAGGCTCCGCCTATTTTCGGCGTGATGTTCCACGTAAAAGAGGTTTACAAAGATAAAAAGAGCGCGGTGGATTTTATCGTGGACTACATTATGGAGCCATCCAAAGAGAAAGCGGTCTGCATGCCAAGAAGTATTAAACGTTTCGGCCTGATGCCGTCGATGAAGGAGAACGTAACCAAAGAGGAGGCATACAAGATAGCCGAATATATCTACGACAACTTTCCCCCTAAAGGGTTCGTGCATCCGCCTATGAACAAGGGCTCTAAAGACTCGGCTTCGAAAAACGGGAGAGTTGAGTAATAATTGGAGCGGGAGACGGGATTCGAACCCGCGACCCTCACCTTGGCAAGGTGATGCTCTACCCCTGAGCTACTCCCGCTCTGGTACCGAGGGAGGGACTCGAACCCTCACGGGCAAAAGCCCACGAGATTTTGAGTCTCGCGTGTCTACCAGTTTCACCACCTCGGCTACGGGATTGAAATTGTATAAAAGATTTTCTTAAAGGCTATTTAAGAGGTTCGGCCCGAAGGCCGAAAAGTGGAGTTATTTGGATTTGGCTACCGCTTCTTTGAGCTTTTTACCGACTCTAAATTTTACGACTTTCGTAGCCGGAACTTTTACGACTTTGTTAGTACCGGGAACTTTAGCCTCTCTGGCGGCTCTTTTTGCTGTTGTGAATGTACCAAAACCTATAAATGCAACTTCGTCACCCTTTTTCAACGCTTCGGTTATAGTCTCCAAAGCCGCATCTATAACCTTTTGGGTGTCTTTTTTGGAAAGACCCGTCTTTTCAGCGACGGCGTTGACAAAATCGGCTTTTTTCATTGCGCATCCTTTTAATGAAAATTTTTTACAGAATAATTGTACAGATTTTTTTTAAAAAATTCAAGGAAAGTTCGTTAAAAACTGTACAAAAACAGTGTAGTTACGGCTAAAATAACTAATCCAAAGGTTTAAAAAAAGTCCGATTGCGCTTTATCGCCCATATTTTACACTATCCCTTAATTTGGCTATTTGTTTGCGAGGCAAATTTTGCTTTAGGCTTGTAGCTTTAAGCGAAAAAATTAAATTTCGGAACCTATCGGATTGATAAAGTTACCGCCTCTGTTGTATAATTGCACTTGATCTTTAAAAAAGGAGTCCACATCGCTAAAAAGGTCTCTTTCGTAATTCTTGCCGTCTTTCTTCTATATCTGGAGGTTTCGACCATTCTTTTTGATTCCGGGCTGGTAGGTAGATTCGGATACGGTTTTGCCGCAATGAACAGGGAGCTTTTTGGTTATTTGTCCTTTTTATATCTTTTTTTGTTGATATATCCTTTATATAAGTTTATGTTTCATCCCAAAAATAGCGGATCGGTCTGGGAAAAGGGAGTGGCGTATGCGCTAGCGTTTTTTTCGCTCCTTTTACTGCAGGCGTTGATTATTGAATCGGATCTATCGGGCAAAGCCGCACAACTCGTAATTGAGACCTTAAAGCCGTATTTGGGCAGCGCGGGCGTATGGTTTTTTTGGTTTTTAATCAGCGCCGTGGCCGCCGTTTTGCTCTATGAGCGAAAAGAAGAAATTTCGCAAATTAAGTCCTATAAAGAGACCGCAAGGAAGAATATACGAAAACAGCCCATAAAAGACCGATCGGCTAAAAGAGCGGTTTCTCGAACGAAAAACGTAAAAGAGGATCGATCAACAAGTAGCGCTCCGCCGGAAAAAAAAGAAGAGCCCCCCTCTGAGGAGACGGAAGGAGCAGAGACGTCAGATGGCGAAAAGGAGCAAAATCGCCCCTCGTTGATCACCGAAATAAGCGGAACAAAAATTGTAAACGAACTGGAAGAGAACAAAAAACTCTTAGATAGTGTCGAAAGGGGGGGAATGGAGAAGCCGGATAATTTTATGCTTCCTTCTGTAGATTTTCTAAAGAGACCCCCAAATAAAAAGAGCGGCGTAAATGAGGCCGAAATAGACAAAAAGATAAAAGAGTTGATGGAAAAACTCTCCAAGTTCAAAATAGAAGGCGACGTGGTTAGAACCTATACCGGTCCTGTGGTGACCACTTTCGAATTTAAACCGGCCCCTCATATAAAGGTATCGAAAATCCAAAATCTCCAAGACGATCTGGCGATGGCTCTGAAAGCAAAAACCATCAGAATACAGGCTCCGGTTCCCGGAAAGGACGTGGTGGGAATAGAGATACCCAACAAAGAGATTGAGACGATCTATCTGCGCGAGATACTGGAAAGCGATATATTCAAGGAAGCCTCGTCTCCTTTGACTATAGCTTTGGGCAAGGATATAGTTGGCAAGCCTTTCGTTACCGATTTGAAAAAACTGCCCCATCTGCTGATAGCCGGTACAACCGGCAGCGGAAAAAGCGTAGGAATAAATTCGATAATCGTAAGTCTGCTTTATAGAAACTCGCCGGAAAATCTAAAGCTGATGCTGATCGATCCGAAAATGCTGGAGTTTTCCATATATGACGAGATACCACATCTTTTAACGCCGGTTATAACGAAATCCAAACAGGCTATTACCGCTTTGAACAATATGGTTTCGGAGATGGAAAGACGCTATCAGTTGATGAGCAAAACGAAAACGAAAAATATAGAAGGTTACAATAAAAAAGCGAAAAAGGAGGGTTTTGAGCCACTGCCGTATATAGTGGTAACCATCGACGAACTCGCCGATTTGATGATGACTAGCGGAAAGGAGGTGGAGTATTCTATAGCCAGACTGGCTCAGATGGCCAGGGCCAGCGGCATACATCTGATAGTCGCGACGCAAAGGCCCAGCGTAGACGTGGTTACCGGTCTGATTAAAGCCAATCTCCCCAGCAGAATAAGTTTCAAGGTGGGCCAGCGGATCGATTCAAAGGTTATTTTGGACAGTTTTGGCGCCGAATCTCTACTCGGCAGGGGAGATATGCTCTTTACCCCTCCAGGGGTCAGCGGGCTGATTAGACTGCACGCTCCCTGGATAAGCGAATCGGAGATAGAAAAGATCGTAGAGTTTCTCAAATCGCAAAGAGAACCCGAATATGACGATAGATTTTTAAAGGAGGAGAGCGGTTCGTCTTTGGAGGGAGAAGGGGATTCTGCCGAGTTGGACGAGCTGTTCGAAGAGGCGAGAGAGATCGTATTAAAGGAGAGAAAAAGTTCGATAAGCTATTTGCAGAGGAGATTGCAAATAGGCTACAACAGGGCCGCGAGAATAGTGGAACAGTTGGAGATGATGGGCGTTTTATCTCCGCCCAACTCCAAAGGCAACAGAGAGATACTGGTCTAAACCTATGGAAACCGCTTTTGCCGTCGATCTTTTTTTGGCTCTTTTGCTGGGATTTATGATCGGAATGCAAAGAGAGATCCAAAACGCCTATGAAAAGAGTTTTGATTTCGGAGGTGCCAGAACCTTTGCGCTGATCTCGTTGATAGGGTATCTGGGTGCCTATTTTCAGCAAAATATAGACTATCTTTTCGCTGTTTTGCTGGGTGCTACGATATTGTTTATCGCTTCGATTCACAAAAAGAGCGTCGAATTGACCAAAGATATAGGAACGACTACCGAATTTGCGGCTATAGCTACGCTTTTTGTAGGCGCCTGCGTTCATCTGCTTTCCAGACAGAGCGCGGTTTTTTTGGCCGTTATGATCCTCTTTGTGCTGGTTTTGAAGGGAAAACTGAAAAACCTAAAAGGTAAGATTTCCAAACAGGACATCGACGCGGCTGTACTTTTTGCGTTGATGAGTTTGGTGATCCTGCCTATTCTGCCGAACAGAGCCGTAGATCCTCTAGGAGTGCTCAATCTGCATAAAATATGGCTTATGGTGGTGTTGATCAGCGGAATCTCTTTTTTCGGATACCTTTCCGTTAAACTTGTAGGGGCGAAAAAGGGTCTTTTGCTGACCGGATTTTTCGGCGGACTGGTCTCCTCTACCGCCGTATCGATCACCATGTCGAAAAGGGCTTCGCTGGATACCGAGGCGAGAGCGCTTTACGCAATAGCTATCGGAATAGCCTGTAGTACCATGTTTTTGAGGGTCGTGGCGGAGGTGTTCGTAGTTAACCAGGATCTTTTGGAGTATCTGCTGTGGCCTTTTGTATCCGCTACGCTTTCGGGTTATCTGCTGTTGTTGCTCTTTTATCTAAAGACCAGAGGCGACAGCGGCGATACCGCGCTGGAGTTGCAAAACCCTTTGGAACTTGGAGAGGCGCTTAAAATCGGAGTCGCCTTTGGCGCCGTTTTTGCGTTGATTACGCTCTCAAACAGATTTTTCGGCGATACTGGAGTGTATGCCGTTTCACTGCTTTCGGGTATTACCGACGTAGACGCAATTACGCTTACATTGGCCGATCTTAGCGAAAAAGAGACTATAGAGCCTCATAGCGCGGCTATCGGAATAGTTTTGGCTTCGGTAGCCAACTCCATCGCGAAGCTGGCACTGGTTTTTTATTTCGGAGGATATGCTTTGGGACGTTATCTTTTGCTGTTTTTCGGCGTATCCTTGTCGGCTATGGGAATAGCCTTTTTTTTCACATTGTAACGAAACAACACACTCCAAAATCAAGATGTTACGGTTTGAAACATAAAAAGAAACATATAGTAATAAATTAGATAAAATTTGATGATATAAAACCACACATAAACAAAGGAGCGTTTAATGAGCTTTATCGAAGAGTACAAAAAAGAGGCCCAGGAGAGAGCGGAACTGGGAATACCTCCGAAACCTCTTAGCGCCAAGCAGGTTGCGGAGGTTATCGAGCTTTTAAAACAGGTTCCGATAGTCGAAGAAGAGTTTTTGATGGATCTTCTGGTAAACAGGGTACCGCCCGGCGTGGATGACGCAGCGTACGTAAAAGCCGCGTTTTTGAGAGATATAGTAAGAGGCAAGGCGAAAACGGCTGCGATCACCCCAAAGCATGCCGTAGAGATTTTGGGCACCATGTTGGGAGGATATAACGTCAATCCTCTGATAGAGGCTCTGAGTCACGAGGACGAGGAGGTGGCCAAAGCGGCGGCCGAGGCGCTGAAAAAGACGCTGCTGGTATATGACGCTTTCAATGACGTTGTAGAGCTTTCAAAAAGCAACAGATTCGCCAAAGAGGTTTTGGAATCTTGGGCCAATGCCGAGTGGTTCCTAAACAGAGAGCCTTTGGCCGAGTCAATTAAAGTGGTCGTGTTCAAGGTACCGGGTGAGACAAATACAGACGATCTCTCTCCTGCCAGCGAGGCATGGAGCAGGAGCGACATTCCGCTTCACGCTCTGTCTATGCTCAAGGCCAAAATGCCTGATGCCCAAGAGACCATCAAAAAGCTAAAAGAGAGTACCGGACTGCCGGTGGCTTTTGTGGGCGACGTGGTAGGTACGGGAAGTTCCAGAAAATCGGGTATCAACTCGGTACAGTGGTGGATAGGAGAAGACATTCCCCACGTTCCCAACAAAAGAACCGGCGGCGTTATCATAGGCGGTATTATCGCTCCTATATTTTTCAATACGGCCGAAGACTCGGGAGCGCTGCCTATTGAAGCTCCCGTGGACGCTCTGGAGACCGGAGACGTTATCGAGATAAGACCTTACGAGGGTAAAATCCTCAAAAACGGCGAAGTAGTAAGCGAATTCGAATTGAAACCGAATACTCTTCCGGACGAGGTGAGGGCCGGAGGTAGAATTCCGCTTATCATCGGCAGGGGATTGACCAGAAGAGCTAGAGCCGTTTTGGGAATGTCCGAAGAGAACATTTTCGCAAGACCAAAACAGCCAGAAGGCAAAGAGGGGGTCGGATATACCCTTGCGCAGAAGATGGTAGGTAAAGCCTGCGGTATGGAAGGCGTAAGACCGGGAATGTACGTAGAACCAGAGACAAAAACGGTCGGTTCGCAGGATACTACTGGCGCAATGACCAGAGACGAGATCAAAGAGCTCGCGGCGTTGAGTTTCGGTGCGGATTTCGTTTTGCAAAGCTTCTGTCATACGGCCGCGTATCCTAAACCGGCGGATATAGAGCTTCAACACACTCTACCGGAGTTTATAACCTCCAGGGGCGGCGTTAGCCTAAGACCCGGAGACGGCGTTATCCACTCATGGCTTAATAGAATGGTCTTGCCGGATACAGTAGGGACTGGTGCCGACTCGCATACCAGATTCCCTATAGGTATATCTTTCCCGGCCGGTTCCGGATTGGTGGCTTTTGCGGCAGTTACCGGCAGTATGCCGCTGAATATGCCGGAATCGGTATTGGTTAGATTCTCTGGCGAGCTTCAGCCGGGAATAACTTTGAGAGATCTGGTAAACGCAATTCCGTATTTTGCCATTAAACAGGGCCTTCTGACGGTTGAGAAGAAGAACAAGAAAAACATTTTCGCAGGAAGAGTTTTGGAGATAGAGGGACTTCCTTTCCTCAAGGTGGAGCAGGCCTTCGAACTTAGCGACGCATCAGCCGAGAGAAGCGCCGCTGCCTGTACCGTCGCTCTCGACGAGGAGCCGGTAATAGAGTATCTGCAATCGAACATTAAATTGATTGAAAAGATGATAGATGCCGGCTACGAGGATAAAAGGACCCTTGAAAGAAGAATGGAGGCTATGAAGGAGTGGCTCAAGGATCCTAAGCTTATGAAAGCGGATAAAAACGCAGAATACGCCGCAGTAATAGAGATAGACCTCAACGAAGTTAAAGAGCCGATCGTGGCGTGTCCAAACGATCCGGACGATGTTGCGACGCTGAGCGAGGTTCTCGCCGATCCGAACAGACCGCACAACATTGACGAGGTATTCGTTGGAAGCTGTATGACCAACATCGGGCACTATAGAGCTCTCGGAGAGATTCTAAAAGGAGAGGGACAGGTTCCTGTGAGACTGTGGGTTGTTCCTCCTACAAAGATGGACGAAGAGGAGCTGATCGAAGAGGGATACTACTCCGTTTTCGGAGCGGCCGGAGCCAGAACAGAAATCCCTGGATGTAGTCTCTGTATGGGTAACCAAGCAAGAGTAAGGGACAACGCCGTGGTATTCTCCACGTCTACCAGAAATTTCGACAACAGAATGGGTAAAGGGGCCCAGGTGTATCTAGGAAGTGCCGAGCTGGCCGCCGTTACCGCTTTGTTGGGAAGAATCCCTACAAAAGAGGAGTATGTGGAAATAGTGACCAAAAAACTCTCCGGCAAAGAGGACAAGGTTTATACATATCTGAACTTCCACGAAATGAACGAGCAGCTCCTGGAGGAGATGGTTCACAAATACGTATAGTTTGTTGCGGTAGGGTTCTCCCTACCGTACCTCTACCAGGTCAAAGGATTTTTCATATTTAGGTATGAAAATTTTCCGATCGCTTTTTTGGGGCTTTATATTTATAAACTCTATTACAACCGGTTTTTCGAATTTGTCAGTAAAAGTTATCTTAGTCGGCAGATCTCTTTTATCCACCCATATGGTATACTCGGTATCCTCATAATGGGCTCTGTATATCCCCTTATCGATCTTTTTTGCATTTTTTAGAATCTGAATAAGGTTTTTGCCCGAATCTCTTTTAGAGACGGTTACCTGTTCTATACGAGGCTCTACCACGACCGTTTTGCCAGAGGAGACGTAAATCTTTTTGAGAATCGGTTTTTTGTATATCCATAATATATTCAAGGGTTCTCTGTTTAGGTAGATCTCTCCCCTGTAGGAGATCTCCTGTCCCACTTTTTGAACGAACTCTCCGTGAAAATCGTGCAGTTCCAAAGCGATTAGATTTATGCTCGCAAAGAAAGCAGCAACCAATTTTTTGATCATATCTTCTCCTTTTTTGCCCAACGCGCTAATTTTAGCGAAAATAAAAAAAAGTTAAAATTATGATAAAATTGCATACTAAAAAATTTATCGAAAAGGCGTATCGATATGATAAAAACCCTCGTTCAGAAAATAGTCGGCACCAAAAACGACAGAGAACTGAAAAGATATAAAAAACGGGTGGCCAAAATAAACGCATTGGAACCAAAATATGAAAAATATAGCGACGAAGAGCTGCAAAAAGCCTTTTTAGAGTTAAAAGAGCGCGTTAAAAGCGGCGAAGCCGGTATGGATGAAGTTTTAGAAGACTCGTTCGCTATTACCAGAGAGGCCTCAAAAAGAGTTCTCGGCATGAGACATTATGACGTTCAGCTTATAGGCGGAATGGTGCTCCACGAAGGAAAAATAGCCGAGATGAAAACAGGCGAAGGAAAGACTCTGGTGGCGACGCTGGCGGTTGCGTTAAACGCTATGAGCGGCGAGGGGGTACACGTGGTTACCGTAAACGACTATCTTGCCAAAAGAGACGCTACCGATATGGGCAAGTTGTACAATTTTTTGGGATACAGCGTCGGATGCATAACTTCGGATATCGACGACGACAGAGAGAGAAAGAAGCAGTATCAGGCCGATATTACATACGGTACCAATAACGAGTTCGGTTTTGACTATCTCAGAGACAATATGAAATACTCTCTGGATGAGATGGTTCAAAGGGGCCATAACTACGCCATAGTGGACGAAGTGGATTCCATTTTGATAGACGAGGCCAGAACCCCGCTGATTATCTCGGGCCCAACAAACCGTAAACTGGATAACTATATTAGAGCCGACAAAATCGCTAAACAGATGATAAAAGACGAAGATTTCACGGTAGATGAGAAAAACAGGGTCATCTTGATTACCGAAAAAGGGATAGAGAAGGCCGAAAAGCTTTTTGGAGTAGAGAATCTGTACGATCTCGAAAACGCAATTTTGGCCCATCATCTGGATCAAGCGCTAAAGGCGAACTATCTTTTTGAAAAAGATGTGGATTACGTCGTTAAAAACGGTGAGGTAGTTATCGTCGACGAGTTTACGGGCAGACTGAGCGAGGGTAGGAGATTCAGCGAAGGTTTGCATCAGGCTCTAGAGGCGAAAGAGGGGGTTGAGATAAAAGAGGAGTCCCAGACTCTGGCCGACATCACTTTTCAGAACTACTTTAGAATGTATAAAAAGTTGGCCGGGATGACCGGTACCGCTCAGACCGAAGCAACGGAATTCTCTCAAATATACGGTTTGGAGGTGATATCCATCCCTACCAATCGTCCCGTAATCAGAAAGGATAGAGACGATCTGATATACAAAACCGAAAAAGAGAAGTACGAAGCCGTGGTAAAAAAGATAAAAGAGCTTCACAAAAAAGGGCAGCCGGTACTGGTTGGGACAACCTCCATAGAAAAGAACGAGCTTTTGCACGAACTTTTAAAAAGAGAGAAAATTCCCCATTCGGTACTAAACGCCAAGCATCACGAACAGGAGGCGCAAATCATCGCCAAGGCCGGTAAAAAAGGTGCCGTAACCGTTGCTACGAATATGGCCGGAAGGGGTGTCGATATCAAAATTGACGACGAGGTACGAGAGCTGGGAGGTCTGTTTATTCTAGGGACAGAACGTCACGAATCAAGACGTATAGACAATCAGCTCAGAGGACGAGCCGGTAGGCAGGGAGATCCCGGAGAGAGTCAGTTCTTTTTGAGTCTGGAAGACAATCTTTTGAGAATCTTCGGCGGCGATAGAATTAAATCTATTATGGATAGACTGGGGGTCGAAGAGGGAGAACATATCGAATCCAAGATGGTTACAAGAGCCGTAGAGAAGGCTCAAAAAAAGGTCGAGTCGATGCATTTCGAGTCGAGAAAGCATATTCTCGAATATGACGACGTGGCAAATGAACAGAGAAAGACTATCTATAAATTTAGATTCGAGCTCCTAAATCCGGATTTTGATATCGACGCCAAGATAAAAGAGAATAGAATAGAGTATATTCAAGAGCTCCTCGATGAGTGCGGCATATTCCCCGAAGCTCCGAAAGAGGATTACGATCTGGAGAAGCTCGCGGCCAAAATCAAAGAGGAGCTAAAGAGCGAAATTGATATAAATGAGCTGAAAGATCTCGATTACGATCAGTTAAAGGAGTATCTGATAAAGAGGCTAGAAAAAGAGTACGAAGACAAAATGAGCGTGGTAGACGATAACCAAAGAAGAGAGATAGAAAGAATTTTGTATCTGCAGATACTCGATAACGGCTGGAGAGAGCATCTTTATCAGATGGATATTCTAAAAACGGGAATAGGTCTTAGGGGTTACAATCAAAAAGATCCTCTCGTGGAGTACAAAAAGGAGAGCTATTCGCTCTTTATGGAGCTGGTTAGGAACATCAAAAAAGAGATTATCAAAACCCTCCATACCATTCAGCTAAGAGAGGAGCGAGAGGAGGAGATCCAAAGACTCGAAGCCGAGCTTAAAAAGATGGAAGAGGAGATAAAACAGCAGGCCGTTTTACAGCATGGCGAGAGTGAAGCGCAAAAAAAACCGGAAATTGGCGGAAAAAAACCGAAAAGAAACGAACCATGCCCATGCGGCAGCGGGAAAAAATATAAACACTGTTGCGGCAGGAGCGGTCCTAAAAAAGGCGTTTTGGCTTCGGCCGCCGGAGTAGATTCTGCGAGATGATCGACAAAAAATTTGTTCTTTTTGTCGTAAAGAGATATCTACGCTTTGACAAGGAACAGCCCTTTATCTTTCTTTCTGCTCTTTTGGCCTTTTTGGGCATTAGCGTCGGAGTGGCCGTTTTGATCGTCGCCATGGCGATCATGAACGGCTTTGACAAAGAGTTCGAAAGAAAGCTTTTCGTGATGAACTATCCTTTGACCATATATCCGAAACTGCGAGATTCTGTTGACGAAAATCTATTAAATAGACTCTCGAAACGGTTTGAAGATTTGAAATTCAGCCCTTACATAAGCGCTCAGGCAATAGTGAAAAACGGCGATTTAATGGAAGGCGCGATGCTTTTTGGAGTCGATTTTGAAAAAGAGCTGCAAATAAATTCGGTTTTGGCTCAGGCCGTGGGACAAAGCGCTGAAATCCCCCAAAAATATGGCGCCATAGTCGGCAAAGAGATGTATGACAGACTCTATCTCCAAAAAGGCGAGAAGGCTACCTTTATTTTTACAAAACTTGATCCGGCCGGTCTTGGAATGTCTCCTTTGATCAAAAGATTTACGATAGAGGGTTTTTTCAGATCAGGTTTGCAGGCGTATGATAGAACCTACGTCTACGTTCCCATAGATTCGTTGAGAAAGGTTTTGAATATACCGCAAGGCGTATTTGGCGGAATTCACGTATATAGTGACTCTCCCAAAGAGGCAATAGAGGATATCAGGGACTTTTTGCCTCCAGAAGTTGGAGTTGTTGGATGGTGGCAGCAAAACGGTAATTTTTTCGCCGCGTTGCAGATGGAAAAGAGGGCTCTGTTTATAGTATTGATGTTGATAATCCTGATCGCTTCGCTGAATATCGTAAGCTCTTTGCTGATGACTGTTATGAACAGGCGAAAAGAGATAGCGCTCTTGTTGGCTTTGGGCGCTTCGAAAAAGGAGATCGGTACGATCTTTTTCTATCTCGGTTCAATTATAGGTGGGTTCGGCATAGTTACGGGAGCCCTAGGGGGACTGCTTGGAATATGGGTTTTAGGCAGTTTCGATATAATTGAACTTCCTGCCGACGTATACGGTACCAGCAGACTTCCGTTGGAGCTGTCGCTGTACGACTTCGCTTCGATTTTGGTAGGCGCAGCGCTCATATCGCTTATCTCTTCTTACTATCCCGCTAGAAAAGCGACCGAAACTCAGGTTATAGAGGTGCTCAGAAACGAATAGTTACTCAAATAGCCTGTTTATAAATCTAAAAGGCGCTACGATCGTTCTTTTGATGATATTTAGCGGAGCTTTTATCGCTTCTTGCGGGAGCCTGGCTCTAATATCGGGTTTTATCATGTCTCCGGTTATCTCTATCTGGGTCGATATGCTGCCCTCTTCGCCCAACAGTATATAGCCTGCCAGCGGGATTTTGTTGATAACCTGGGAGATTCGTTTTAAAGTTTTGAGAGTCAGCACCATATCGACTCTGTTATTGCCGGTATCTATCGTCCCGTATCCTGTAATATCGAGACTTTTGCCGTCGAATTTTAGGGCTTTGATTATCAAAAGTGAATCTTTTAATTCAAAATCGATTACACCTTTTACTATTTTGTACCCTTTAGTATTGTATCCGGGATCCGCGAAAGTTATCAAAGAGGGGATCGTGTTCAAAAAGGCCATTATATTGTTAAGCAGCGCCAGATCCTTTAAGACCGCATTCTCGAGATATATCTGACCAGAAATTTCATTTAGCGAACCGGTGGCTACCAGAGAATAGCTGCCTCCTTCTATTCCTTCGATTTTTAAAAAATTTTGAACGAACAGGTCGTTTAAATTTTCGGCTTTTATATTAAAGCCTTTTGCTCTTCCGGCTGCGGAAATTTTGGATTTATCGTAACGCGACTCTATCTCGAAAAACTCTCCTTCGAAAACCGCTCTGGCCTCCTCCGAGAGTATCGTATGGCCTTTTATCTCGAAATCGCAGTTTGCGGTATGTATTAGAACTCTTTTGTTGAAACTTTTAGGAGATTGCGATTTTAGATCGGGTAGTTTTATGTAATAGTCTTTGACGTTGATATTTATTTCGCCGTCCACAAAAGCGCTTATAGAGTCGCTTTCGATTTTTGCTCCAGTTTCGTCGGTTCTTATTGCCACTTTGAAATTTTTTATATTTTCGCCTCTTCTAAAGAGTGGAGAGTTTTTTAGCTCGATGTCGGCCTCTATGTGGAAGTCTGTAAAATTTTTGGTGTTTACAATGGCGCTTCCTCTTTGTAGATCTAAAGCGGCTAGGATTTTCGAGTATTTGGCCAGGTGGGGCAAAGAGGCTATTTTGATTGTTATATTTTCCTCGTCGATTTCCATTTTGCTTTTTAGATTATGCAGTATAACGAGCGCCATATCCTCAGAGTCGAAATCTATCTCTACGTGTTCTGAGAGGTTTTTGGTTTCAAAGAGCTTTGTTTCGTCGAACTTGAACTCGATGCGGCTTTTTTCAAGATATATATCGGCTTTTTTCCTATGTAGGTCTACGATTCCGCTTGCAAACCCATTCAGTATCGGATCTATCGATATTTCTGAGGGCTCTATTTTCAAAAGGGTATCTTTTAGTTTAACGATTACTCTTTGTGTTCCGATCGGTATACTAAAGAGAGAAAATCTCGACTCTTTCGCTTTGAAGACGCCTTCGGTTTTTATATGGCCGCTTTTTAAACCGATAGTCAGTTTTAAAACCCCTTCGCTCGATCCGCTTTGCTGTCTCAAAGGCAAGGGAATCGAATAGGCTTTTAACAAAGCGGCAATCCTTTCGTCCACTTTGGTTTCCGCCCTGATAACTATTTCGATATATGGATCTTTGCCGTTTAGACGGTGGATTTTAACGTAGCTGCCGTTTAGAGGAATATTTTGGTATTGCGGTTTTTTTAACTTGAACGACAGAACCTCTTTGAAGTAGCTCAAATCTATCTGCGATGCCGTAACATAGGGGAGTTTGGGATTGAATCTTATTTTTGCGTTAACGGCTTTTGCCGAACCTTCGAATTTTTTGGGATCGAATTTCGGGTCCGAAATGTTGATAGAGCCTCTAAACTCTTCTAAACGGTAGCTTTTCGCGACTATCTTTTCGTAAATCCAGCTCTTTATTTTGCTGTTTATAGGGAATTTGTCCGTTATTTTTTTCAGCGATTCGGCGCTGAATGGTTCGGAGTCCATAAAAAAGGACAAAATCTCTTTTTTCAGTTTTAGTCTGCATCTTCCTTTTACTCCTTCGATTTCGTATTCGCCCACAAAGGTTCCGGATTTGGTTGAGGGGTCGAAATAGGCTCTGCCTTTTAAAAGTAGTTTCTCTTTTTTTAGAAATATTTCGGGAATTTCCGCTATCAAAACCGGCTTTTTTAGCTTCGCTCTGGCCGCTAATTGATATCTGTCCGTATCTATATAATAGATTCCGTCTCTGTATAGAAAAGTAACATTATAGTCCGTGTAACTGATTTTTCCGATCTCTATAGACTGAAAATATTTAGGTATGTAGTTTAATAGAACCATGTAGCTTTTTACGTCCGATTTCAGGTTTTTGTTTCTGGTTTTTTTGATATGAACTTTTTTTGCTTTTAATATGATTTTTTTATCGAGTTTTAGGTAGAATTTTTCGACCACTATTTTAGGCAGTGTCAGACGATCTATCGAAATACCGTTGACTGCCATCAGATAGACCATACCCAGCAGCAGGAGAAAAGCTATAAGAGCGCTTAAAACTATTTTGTGGATCGCTGAAGCAGTTTTGATGATCATTATGATTCTTTCATACTATCTGGCCGCTCCGGTCTACTCAACGAAAGTAGTGTATATTCCAAAAGGAAGTATAACAAAGATTATATCATACCTAGAATCCAAAAATTTTGAAGTTACTCCTATAGATAGATATTTAGTAAGATTTTTCGGACATCCGCAATCCGGTTGGATAGATATCGGCGCCCAAAGACTCTCAAGAGCCGATTTTTTATACAGATTGACAAAAGCAAAAGCTCCCGTGCGCGATATAACTTTGATTCCGGGAGAGACGGCCGAGATTTTTTTGGAGGAGATTTCCAAAAAACTGGGGCTGGATTTAAAAAAACTTCGTAGATTTTACGATGAGCTCTCCCCCTATCCGGATGGAGTGATTTTTGCGGAAACGTACCATATTCCCATCGGAATGGATGAGAGACATCTGATATATTATCTGGTAAGCGATTCGCTAAAGAGGCATAAAAGACTCTCTTTAAAGTTTTTTAAAAACTATGATCAAAAAAAGTGGTTTGAAAAGTATATAACGATCGCTTCCATTATAGAGAAAGAGGCGGCCAACGCGGAGGAGATGCCGTTGATTTCTGCGGTTATCTACAACAGACTCAGACTCGGTATGCCTTTGCAGATGGACGGATCTTTGAATTACGGCAAATATTCTCATCAAAAGATAACCCCCAAAAGAATAAGAGAGGATACCAGCAGATTCAATACCTATAAGTATAAGGGACTGCCGCCCTATCCGGTCTGCGCTGTTAGCGTCGAGGCGGTCAAAGCGGCAATATTTCCGGCCAAAGTCTCATATTTGTATTTCGTCAAGTCGAAAAAAGGGACCCATATTTTTAGCGATACATACAAAACCCATCTTCGAAATATAAAATCTGTGAAAAAATGAAACAGATTTCTCATCTGGTTAAACAACTTTTTACAATTGATAAAAATTAAACCAACAAATTGTTACCATTAGAATACTTAATAATCAATCTTAGAAAAAGGAGAGGTAAATGGCAAACCCGAAAATTGTCTGGACGAAGATAGACGAGGCGCCGGCTTTGGCCACATATTCACTGTTGCCTATAGTAAAGGCTTTCGTAAAGGATGCCGGAGTTGATATCGAATTGAGGGATATCTCTTTGGCCGGCAGAATAATCGCGGAATTTTCCGACAAACTTCCCGAAGATAAAAAGCAAGCGGACGAGCTGGCCTATATGGGCGAGCTGGTTTTGAAGCCCGAGGCCAATATCGTAAAGTTGCCGAATATTTCCGCTTCTATTCCTCAGCTAGTCGCGGCTATAAAAGAGCTTCAGTCTCAGGGATACGATATACCCGATTTTCCGGAAGAGCCTAAAACTGCCGAAGAGGTGAAGCTCAGAGAGAGATTTTCAAAGCTCCTTGGTAGTGCGGTTAACCCCGTTTTGAGACAGGGTAACTCCGATAGAAGGCTGTCCGAAGCGGTAAAAGCTTATGCTAAAAAACATCCTCATAAAATGAGAGAGGTAACTCCGGATAGCAAATCCTACGTGGCTCATATGGAAAAGTGCGATTTCTATCAGAGCGAGCAGTCTTTCATTGCTCCTAAAGATATGAAGATCAAAATGGTTTTCGAGGGTAACGACGGTAAAGTGGAAGAGCTAAAAGAGGTTGCGCTGCTAAAGGGAGAAGTGTTCAGTGCCGCCGCCCTTAGCAGAAAAGAGCTCAAAGAGTTCTATCAAAAGGTTATAGATGACGCAAAAGAGAAGGATATCCTCTTTTCTCTGCACGTAAAAGCCACGATGATGAAAGTTTCGGATCCGGTCTATATCGGCGACGCTATCAGAGTATACTACAAAGAGCTTTTCGATAAATTCGGAAAGGAGCTGGAAGAGATCGGTTTCGATCCGAACAACGGTCTTGTGGATCTTGAAAACAAGATGTCCAAACTGCCAGAAGGCGTTCAAAACGAGATCAAAGAGTGCATCAACGAGATTTACAAAAAGCAGCCCAGAATGTATATGGTCGACAGCGATGCCGGAATTACCAACCTGCACGCTCCAAACGACGTTATCATCGACGCATCAATTCCTGCGGTGATCAAAAACGGACTAAAAGGATGGGGACCTAGCGGCGAAGTTGAAGACTGCGTCATTACAGTTCCCGACAGAACTTATGCCAGAATGTACAAGCAGATAGTCAGCGACATCGTTAAAAACGGACAATTCGATCCGGCAAAAGTGGGTACTGTTCAAAATATCGGACTTATGGCTAAAAAAGCTGAAGAGTACGGAAGCCACGACAAAACATTCTTCCCTCCGAGCGACGGCGTTATCAAAGTTATAGACGAGGAGGGCAATACGCTTCTTTGCCACTCGGTATCTCAAGGGGATATCTACAGAGGATACTCCGCAAAAGACGACGCAATCGTGGACTGGGTGAAACTGGGAGTCAGAAGAGCCAAAGAGAGCGGCTATCCGATCGTGTTCTGGCTCGATAGCAACAGAGCTCATGACGCCAACCTTATCAAAAAGGTTCTAGATACTCTCAAAGAGATCGATCTAGAAGGAGTGGAGTTCCATATTATGGCTCCCGAACAGGCTATGAAATTCACTCTCAAGAGATTTAGAGCCGGTCTTGGAACAATAGCCGTAACCGGAAACGTTCTGAGAGACTATCTGACAGACCTTTTCCCTATCATCGAGGTTGGAACCAGCGCCAGAACTCTCTCTATAGTGCCTCTGCTTAACGGCGGCGGTGTTTTTGAGACCGGCGCCGGCGGTTCGGCTCCCAAGCACGTGGAGCAGTTCCTAAAAGAGGGCCATCTCAGATGGGATAGCCTCGGGGAGTTCATGGCGCTTGTTGAGTCTTTCAAGCTCGCGAACAGACAGGGCGCCAGCGACAAGGCCGTAACAATTGCCGAAGCTCTGGATAGAGCCGTGGGACAATATCTGGACAAGGATATGACTCCAAAAAGAAAGGTGGGCGAACTGGATAACAGAGGAAGCCACTACTATCTGGCCAGATTCTGGGCCGAAGAGCTGGCGAAATGCGGAGATTCCGAACTTGAGGCCAAGTTTGCTCCTGTGGCTAAAAAACTTCAGGAAAACGAAGAGAAGATTCTCGAAGAGATCAGAGCCGCCGAAGGAAAACCTGTCGATATCGGCGGATATTTCCATCCTGATGACGAAAAAGCGGAAAAAGCGATGAGACCCAGCAAAACCCTAAACGAAATCATAGACAGCATTTAAAACTTTTCGAAGGCCTTGCGCCTTCGAAATCAAAGGAGAGTTAATGGCGAAAAGTTCAAAAGTTTCAATAGTAGGAGCGGGAGGTAATGTCGGAAGTATAGTAGCCTACTCCGTAGCGATGCAGGGATTGGCACACGAAGTTATTTTGGTCGATAGAGATCACGATAGAGCAGAAGGTAAGGCTCTGGATATGAATCAGGCCGCCGCAGCCTTGAGATCGCATTCTATAGTAAGAGCGGCCAGAGATTACAAAGACATAGAAGGAAGCAAAGTCGTCGTTATTACGGCAGGTTTTCCGAGAAAACCGGGGATGAGCAGAGACGATCTGCTGTTTGCCAACGCAGATATCGTAAGCGAAGTGGTGGAAAATATTGTAAAACACGCTCCGGACTCAATAATAATCGTGGTAACCAATCCGCTGGATACAATGACTTACGTAGCGCTTAAAAAGAGCGGATTCCCAAAACATAGAGTTATAGGAATGGCTGGAATTTTAGACGGAGCGCGAATGACCCATTTTATTCATGAAAAGCTCGGGTTCGGAGCGGGCCAAATCAGAGCTACCGTCATAGGGGGACATGGGGATTATATGGTTCCACTACCCAGATACTCCACAGTTGCAGGCATTCCTATAACTGACCTGCTCACTCCGGGAGAACTGCAAGAGGTCATAGAGGCCACCAAAAACGGCGGAGCGCAGATCGTTAAGCTGATGGGAACCAGCGCCTATTTCGCTCCCGGAAAAGCTACGGCGATTATGGTAGAGGCTATTTTGAAAGACTCCAAAAAGATATATCCTTGTTCGACCCTACTAGAAGGCGAATACGGAGTAGAAGGAATCCCAAACGGAGTTCCGGTAACTCTCGGAGAAAAGGGCGTAGAGGAGATTATAGAACTTCAGCTGACCCCGAAAGAGAGAGAGCTTTTCGACAGAAGCGTGGCCTCGGTTAAAGAACTGATCGACGTTCTTGAGGCTCAGAACTATTTCGGGGAGAAGAGATGAGGATAGTCAAGTACGATGATATCGTCAACGCCGTCAAGGAGATGATCGTCTACTCCACCACCCATTTGAGCGATGATATGCTGCAGGCCCTAAAAAAAGCATATGCCGAGGAAAAGAGCGAAGTGAGTAAAGCGGTTTTGGCCCAGTTGCTGGAAAACGCCGAGATCGCTGCCAACGAATCCAAACCGCTTTGCCAGGACACGGGCTTGGCGATCTTTTTTGTCAAGATCGGCGAAGAGGTTAAAATCGAAGGCGGAACTATAAAAAGAGCCATCTACGAGGGAACCGAAAAGGGTTACAAAGAGGGTTATCTCAGAGCCTCTACCTGCGACTGCTTTACCAGAGCCAATTTAAAGGATAAAGCTGGCTACAATCTACCTCCAATAATATATTTCGATATCGTAGAGGGTGACAAAATAGAGATAGAATACGCCGCTAAAGGGGGAGGCAGCGAAAACGTCAGCAGAGCGACCGTTCTGGCTCCCGCTCAAGGCAAAGAAGGTATAAAAGAGTTTGTCAAAAAAGTAATCAGCGACGCCGGTCCCAATCCCTGTCCGCCGCTAGTAGTAGGAGTTGGTATAGGAGGCAGTTTCGATATGGCTGCGGTTATGAGCAAACATGCGCTGTTTAGGGATATCGGCAGCGTAAATCCCGATCCTGAAATGGCCTCTTTCGAAGAGGAGCTAAAAGAGGAGCTCAACAGACTCGGAATAGGGGCAATGGGAATGGGCGGTACTCAAACGGTGCTGGCTGTGCATATTGAGACGTTTGAGGATAGAATGTGTCATATCGCCTCTTTGCCGGTCTCTGTTAACGTTCAGTGTCACAGTTCCCGACACTCTCATATAACGATATAGGATTGGTCATGGCAACATATAGGTTGAAAACGCCTTTGAGCGAAGAGGATGTGGTCAAACTGAAAGCCGGAGATATCGTCTATCTCTCCGGAACCATATATACTGCTCGAGACGCGGCCCATAAAAGATTGGTGGAACTGATACAAAAGGGCGAAAAGCTTCCTTTTGAGCTAAAAGGAGCCGTAATATACTTTGTGGGTCCTACTCCTCCCAAACCCGGCGAAGCCATAGGAAGCGCCGGACCGACTACGAGCTATAGAATGGATAGCTACTCTCCTTTGCTGATAGAGCACGGTTTAAAGGGAATGATAGGCAAAGGAAAAAGAAACGATGCGGTAAAAGAGGCCTGCAAGCGGTTCAAAGCCGTCTATTTCGGAGCCACCGGCGGAGCCGGGGCTCTCCTTTCGGAGAGAATAAAAAGCGCCAAGGTTATCGCGTACGAAGAGCTCGGTCCGGAAGCAGTCAGAGAACTTGTGGTGGATCAGTTTCCTGTGGTGGTTGTAAACGACACCTACGGAAACGATCTTTACGAAGAGGGCAGGAAACTTTGGGAACAAAAATAAAAGGAGAGATTTATGAACATTCATGAGTATCAGGCCAAGGAGATCTTTAGAGAGTACGGAGTGCCGGTTCCAAGAGGCGGCGTTGCGTTCACTGGCCCCGAGGCCAAAAGAGTGGCCCAGGAGCTTGGAGGATCCCTTTGGGTCGTAAAGGCTCAGATACACGCCGGCGGTAGAGGAAAGGCCGGCGGGGTGAAACTGGCAAGAAGCCTCGAAGAGGTCGAAAAGATAGCCGAAGAGCTTATAGGCATGACCCTTGTAACTCATCAGACCGGCCCAGAAGGCAAAAAGGTGGAAAAGGTTTACGTTGAGGAAGGCGCCGATATACAAAAAGAGTACTATCTCGGAATGGTTCTGGATAGAGCTACGGAGATGCCGGTAATGATGGCCTCTACCGAAGGCGGTATGGAGATAGAGGAAGTTGCCGCCAAAAGTCCCGAAAAGATAATCAAGGTAGCGATAGATCCTACGATAGGATTTCAGGGCTTTCACGGCAGAAAGCTGGCATTTGGTCTGGGACTGGCCAAGGAGGAGATGAAACCTTTTATCAAATTCGCCGAAGCCCTTTATAAAGTATATATGGACAAAGACGCCAATATGATAGAGATCAACCCGTTGATTAAAACAGGATCCGGCGAATTTCTGGCCCTAGACGCTAAAATGGGTTTTGATGATAACGCCCTGTACAGACATCCCGACATCAGCGAGATGAGAGATCTCAGCGAAGAGGATCCCGTGGAGATAGAGGCCGCGAAATACGGTCTGAGCTATGTCAATCTCGACGGCAATGTGGGGTGTATGGTAAACGGTGCCGGACTTGCCATGGCGACTATGGACATCATCAAGCACGAAGGCGGCGAACCCGCTAACTTTTTGGACGTTGGCGGCGGAGCCAACCCGGATACTGTGGCGAAAGGTTTTGAACTGATTCTTCAAGATGAGAACGTCAAGAGTATTTTCGTAAACATATTCGGCGGAATCGTCAGATGCGACAGAATAGCCAACGGAATTTTACAGGCCACCGAAAAGGTCGACGTTAACGTTCCGGTAATCGTCAGACTCGACGGAACAAACGCCCAAGAGGCTGCAAAGATTTTGGAAAACGCTAATATCAAAAACATAATTCCGGCAACAGATCTATCCGACGGTGCCAAAAAAGCTGTTGCGGCTGCAAAAGGAGAGCTATAATGAGTATACTGGTTAACAAGGATACAAAGGTTATAGTACAGGGGTTCACCGGAAAAGAGGGGACTTTCCACTCAGAGCAGTGTATCGCCTACGGAACGCAGATTGTGGGTGGCGTTACTCCTGGCAAAGGCGGACAGACTCATCTGGACAGACCGGTTTTTAATACGGTAAAAGAGGCCGTAGAGGCTACAGGAGCGACGGTAAGTATGATTTTCGTTCCGCCCGCTTTTACCGCTGATGCTGTAATGGAGGCGGCAGACGCCGGAATAGAACTGGCGGTGATCATTACCGAGGGAGCTCCCGTTAGAGATATGATGTACGCCAAAATGTACGCTACAAAAAAGGGTATGAAAACGATAGGACCAAACTGCCCGGGAGTCATAACCGCACAAGAGTGCAAAATCGGCATTATGCCAGGATTTATATTCAAAAAAGGACCGGTCGGCCTTATCAGTAAGTCCGGAACTCTCACGTACGAAGCGAGCAATCAGGTGGTAAAAGAGGGTCTTGGCATCTCTACAGCGGTAGGAATCGGAGGCGATCCCATCATAGGCCTGAGCTACAAACAGCTCCTGCCGATGTTCGAGGCCGATCCTGAAACCAAAGCCATAGTAATGATAGGAGAGATAGGCGGAACGCTTGAGATTGAGGCCGCGGAATTTATAAAAAACAATATTACCAAACCGGTTATTGCCTTCATCGCAGGCCAGACGGCGCCCAAAGGTAAAAGAATGGGCCACGCCGGAGCTATCATCAGCGGCGGGCAGGGTACGGCTCAGGAAAAAATGGAGGCTCTCGAGAAAGCCGGAGTCTATGTGGTCAAAAGCCCGGCCGACATAGGCAAAAAGGTTGCGGAGGCTCTTGGCAAGTGAAACGCAGTTTCGAGGTTCTAAACGTTAAGTGCGAAGGATGCGCCTCTACACTGAAAAGAGCTCTTGAAAAAGAGTTCGGCCGTGTGGAGGTAGACTTGACAAAAGAGCCCAGAATCGTAACAGTAGATATAAAAGAAGATAAAGATATAGATAAGTTAAAAACAATTTTAAGAAGTGTTGGCTATCCTCTAATTGAAGATGAGATGACTAAAGTCCAGTCGCTGGGTATGAAAACCAAAAGTTTCATATCCTGCGCGGTTGGCAAATTTACTTTAAGTAAGGAGTGAAAATGGCGTTGTTGAAAGCTCCGGAGAATACTCCGGTTTGGGTTAACGAAAATAACTGCAAAGCGTGCGATCTGTGCGTCGCCTACTGTCCTGCCGGTGTTTTGGTCATGGTTCCCGAACCAAAGACCATTTTGGGGACTATGGTCAAAGTTGTCTATCCGGACAGCTGTATAGGATGCCAAGACTGCGAATTGGAGTGTCCTGATTTCGCTATCATGGTAGCCGACAGAAAAGAGTACAAGTTCTCCAAACTGTCCGAAGAGGCTAAAGAGAGAGCGGAAGCTATCAAGAAAAATCATTTCATGGCCAGAGAAGAAGATCTGGCAGTTCTAAGCGCATAAGGAGAGGCAATGGCGAGAGAAGTAATTTCAAGCGGAAACGAGTTAGCGGCTTTGGCCGCGATAGATGCCGGATGTAAATTTTTCGGCGGTTACCCTATTACGCCTTCTAGCGAAGTGGCGCACGAATTGAGCGTACTTCTGCCTAGAGTCGGCGGTAAATTTATACAGATGGAAGATGAAATAGGCGGTATCTGCGTTGCTCTTGGAGCCAGTATGAGCGGCGTGAAGTCCATGACCAACACTTCCGGACCGGGAATGAGTCTAAAAGCCGAGCAGATAGGTTTGGGATTCATAGCCGAAGTTCCGCTGGTAATTACAAACGTAATGAGAGGCGGTCCCTCTACCGGTCTTCCTACCAGGGTACAGCAAGGAGATATTAACCAGTCCAAATCTCCTACACACGGCGATTATAAATCAATAACTTTCTGTGCCGGCAATCTGAGCGAATGTTATACGGAAGTCGTCAGAGCTTTCAACGTGGCCGAAGAGCTCATGACTCCGGTAATAGTCCTATTGGACGAAACCATCGGACATATGGTCGGAAAAGCGGTTCTACCCGATCTCGAAGAGGTAAAAGCCAACCTCGTAGAGAGAGCCAAACCCGATCCGAACGTTCCTAAAAACGAATTTTTGCCATATGACGTTCCCGAGGACAAGCCGGCGGTAATACCGCCCTTTTTCCAGGGATACCATTTCCATATAACCGGTCTTCATCACGGACCTACCGGATTCCCGACTGAAGACGCGGTTTTGTGTCAAAATCTGATAGAGAGACTGCATAGAAAAATCAACAGCAGAAGAAAAGATCTGTTGGACAGCTACGAAGAGTATCTGCTGGATGATGCGGAGTATCTGGTTCTCTGCTACGGTTCTGTAAGTCTGGCGGCCAGAGAAGCCATTGACAGACTAAGAGCCGAAGGGAAAAAGATAGGCATGTTCAGACCTATCACCCTCTGGCCGAGCCCAGAGGAGAAGATAGCCGAGCTCGCTCAGAGATTCCCGGCAGATAAGATATTGATGCCCGAGTTGAATATGGGTCAATATATCGACGAGGTCGAGAGAATTATGAAACAAAGACCTGTTTCTCTGAACAAAGCCAACGGTAGACCGATCAGTCCGGCAGAAATAATTGCCAAACTAAAAGAGATGGGAATATAAGGAGTTAATAATGGCATTCAATTACGACCAGTATCTTAGAACTGACAAAATGCCGACACTTTGGTGTTGGGGGTGTGGGGACGGAATCATTCTGAAAGCTCTCATCAGAGCCATCGACAAGCTCGGATGGAGCATGGATGATGTGTGCGTAGTATCCGGAATCGGATGTAGCGGTAGATTCAGTTCGTATCTGGACTGCAATACCGTTCATACCACTCACGGTAGAACCGTTGCGTACGCTACCGGAATAAAGCTGGCCAATCCGGACAAACACGTTATAGTCGTGGCCGGTGACGGCGACGGTCTGGCGATAGGAGGTAACCATACCATCCACGGGTGTAGAAGAAACATAGATATCAATTTTATTCTAATCAACAACTTTATCTACGGATTGACCAATTCTCAGGTAAGCCCAACCACTCCAAAAGGGATGTGGGCCGTTACTACACAGTACGGAAACGTAGATCCAACTTTCGACGCCTGTGAATTGGCCAAAGGCGCCGGCGCCACTTTCATCGCCAGAGAGAGCGTAACGGATGCCAGAAAACTCGAAAAGATGTTCATCAAAGGTTTTGAACATAGAGGATTTAGCTTTTTCGACGTTTTCAGTAACTGCCACGTAAACCTGGGTAGAAAGAACAAAATGGGCGAGGCTATTCAGAACCAGGAGTGGATAGACTCCATCACCATGCCTCTTAAAAAGTGGGAAAAACTGAGCGACGAGGAGAAGAAGGCCTACTTCCCGACGGGAATACTCTATCACGACGATTCGCAGATGGAGTATTGCGACGCCTACGATCTGGTAATAGAGGCGGCTCAGAACAAGAAAAAGGTAGATATACCTATCGAAGTAAAATCAAGATAATAATTGCTTGAATCCCCCTTATGGGGGGACTCATAGTGGTTATTCAAAGAAATAACAAAACAAACTCAAAGGAAGTTGACTATGAGATATCAGTTGAGATTTACAGGTGTAGGCGGACAGGGTGTTTTGCTGGCTGGCGAAATTTTGGCGAGCGCTAAAATCAAATTGGGCGGCTACGGAGTAAAGGCCGCGACGTACACCTCTCAGGTTAGGGGAGGTCCAACCAAGGTCGACATTATTTTGGACGATAACGAGATACTCTATCCCTACGCGAACGAGGGAGAGATAGATTTTATGCTCTCGACTGCGCAGGTTAGTTACGATCAGTTCAAAAGCGGCGTAAAAGAGGGCGGCAGAATCGTTTTGGAGCCGAATCTGGTAACTCCTTCTGCCGATGATATAAACAAATGGGAGATTTATGAGATTCCTTTGATCTCTATCGCCAAAGAGGAGGTCGGAAACGTCGTTACACAGTCTGTCGTGGCTCTTGGAATAACGGTAGAGATGACCAAGTGTATCGACAGAGACGTGGTGTTTGAAACGATGATCTCCAAAGTTCCCGCCAAAGTGGTTGAACTGAACAAAAAGGCTTTTGAACTTGGCGAAAAGTATGCGAGAGAAGCTCTCGAAAAAGGTCCTCTAAAGGCCTGACTTCTTGGGGGCTTCGCCCCCCTTTACTTTCAGTTTATTTTAAGCTATAATCTCATTTGGCATAGCAGACGGCCGCTGCGAAAGCAGAGGAAAGTCCGAGCTGCAGTGAGGCGGGGTTCCACCTAACGGGTGGCCGGCGAAGCCCTACGGGGATAAGCCGAGGGAAAGTGCAACAGAGAGTAGACCGCCGATGGCAACGCACAGGCAAGGGTGAAAGGGTGAGGTAAGAGCTCACCGCCTCTTTGGCGACAAAGAGGGCATTGTAAACCCAACCCGCAGCAAGTCAGACCTGGTTGATGCCTCACGTTTAGAGTCTGACGCAGGAGCTTCATGGTGACATGGAGCCACAGATAAATGGTCGTCCACGACAGAACTCGGCTTATGCTATGCCAACCTCTTTAAACTCTCTTTCATTCTACCGGTACCGCTTTTAAACAAAATTTATTAAATTTATTATATTATTTCTAAAAGCCCGAAAAAAAGGGAAAAGCGATGGTAAAGTTCAACCATTTTTTCATTAAAGCTGTCAAAGACGTTCTATCGTTCGAAACTATGAAACTGGCTTTGATGACCGGGATCCCTATTATGACGTTGTGGATAGGAGTCGGATGGCTTTTTTGGGAGCCGGTAACGGCTTTGACCTCGCAGGTTTTGACCTGGATACCTTTTTCGATCATAAAGGCTAACGGAGCTTTCGTTATCGCGTTTTTCCTCTGGTTTTTGGCCGTTATGGTCAGTTACTCTTTTATGGTCTCTTTTTTCAACGCCCTTTTTTACCGTTTTGTGGAGAAACCTCTTTTTGAATTCGTCAACGTGGTTTTGGTTTTGATTCTCTCGGTAGGTTGGTCTCTGGCTATTATTTTCAATTGGGAGTCGATTTATGCCCAGATCGGCAGACTTTTGGTGCTGCTGCCCTTTGATACCGTAGATCAGGCGATTTCGTATCTTTTGGCTATATATCTTTTTTACAATCTTTTCGTCATTACGCTCTATATAACGGTTTTCTTTTTTAGAGAGCCTTTTTTGCTCTCTTTAAAGGAGCTTCACTATCCGGATACGGTTTGCGAAAGTGCTTCGGGAGTTTCAGGAGTTTACGCTCTTTTGGTTAGAGACGGCGCCCTTTTTGCTCTTTTTATGGTGGCCGTGCTGCCTCTGCTCTTTATTCCCGTGGCCAACTTTTTGGCTATAGTGTTCCTATGGACCTGGCTTTACAAAGAGTCGGCATTTATGGGAGTTTGTTCGCTGTGTTGCGGAGATTACGAAAAAGAGTCCTATAAGGAGCACAGACTGGTTATATGGGTTGCCGCTTTTGTTGCCTCTTTGTTGAATTTTATACCGGTTTTGGCTTTTTTGACTCCGTTTTTTGTTATGGCCCTCTATTTTCATTGGATTATGCACGAAAAGAGTAGAAGCTAATCCTCCGATTTTTCGCAATCGGCACAAAGGCCGTACAGATTCATTTCGTGGGTTATGAGTTTGAAACCCTGTTTTTTTGCTATGTTCTCCTGGAGTTTTTCGAGTTCCTCTTCGTAAAACTCTATAATTTTGCCACATCCCAAACATATCATATGGTCGTGATGATGACCTCGGTTGAGTTCATATTTTTTCGCGTCGGTTCCGAACGATATGGAGTTTACCAATCCTTCGCTTTCCAAAAATGACAAAGCCCTGTATACGGTGGCTAGACCTATATTTTTGTTATATATCTTGGCTTTGGAGTATATCTCTTCGGGTGTCAGGTGCTCTTCGCTGTTGTATAGGGCCTTTAGAATATCTTCCCTTTGAGAAGAGTATTTTAGCCCTTTGGATTTTACGATGTTTTTTAATCTCTTTTGATAATCGCTAAAATCATAATTCATGACACTCTCTTTGGATTATGTCTGTATCTGGTTTCTATGCTAGGTTTTGCCGCAAGAGTATTTGGTACGCTACCCTGTTTGCGGCTTTACCTAATACGTTATGATACCAAAAAGGTTTTTTTTATATCTTAATAGGAAACTTTTTGCGTAAAATATTTCAAAAACGCTCCTGTTAACGGCCTCTAAATAGGCGATAATCTAAAAAGGGACGTTTTTATAGTAAAATACTCTACTTCAATTATACGGAGACCGAATGAGACTGCCGATTTTGGTTGCTCTTTTTACCGCTTTGGCGTACGCTTCTGTACATAAGGCCAGGATAGAGCCGCTGGAGATATACGATATCAAGGCGGCCGCTGCCGGCAAAGTAGTTTATAGTGACGTCCAAAGCGAAGGGAGAGAGGTCTATAAAAGGCTGATAGTTAAACTCGACACCTTCGAAGAGGAGCAGGAATTAAAAAGCGCTAAAAAGAGGCTCGAGAATTTAAAGCGAATATTGACTGTCAACGAAAAGAGTCTGGAGAATCTACGCGATCTGTATGAGATAAAACTTGACAATTACGAAAAAATCAAAAATCTGAAGACAAAATCGAAATTCGAAAAAGATGTCAGACTCAGCGACTATCTGGCGGCATATAACCAGTATTTAAACCAACAGGAAAAAATAGAGTCTTTAAAAAACCAGATTTTGGATCTAAAAAAGGGCATAGAGCTTTTAAAGGATAAAATAGCTAAAAAAAGGATAGTAGTCAGCGGTTATGTATACAAGATCTATCTAAAAAAAGGCGATTTCGCTCCAATAGGAGCCAGATTGGCTCAGGTGGCGGACATATCCAAAGGGAAAGTGGTCGTCTATCTGGGCAGTGACGAGATTGAAAATCTCGATAAGAAGAGCATCTATATAGACGGCAAGAAAGTAGCCGGCGGTTTTAGCAAAATATATAAAATTTCGGATCCGGTTCATATCAGTTCGTATAGAGCCGAAATAATCGTTCCGGCGCCGAAAAGATTTTCGAAAATCGTAACCGTGGAGATAAAATGAAAAGAACTACATGTCCTCTCGATTGCTACGACGCGTGTAGCATGTTTTTGGAAAACAAGTTAAAAGGCGATCCCGACCATCCGGTAACCAAGGGTCATCTCTGCTATAAAATGAACCATTATTTTAATTATCCGCAACTTGAAAACGCCTACTACAAAGGTGAAAAAATAGCTCTGACCAAGGCTCTCGATATTTTGGAAGAGAGGCTAAAAGGGAGCGATCCCAGCAGGGTTTTGCATTTTAGGGGCAGCGGAAATTTGGGCAAGATGCAGGCTGTAACCGATCTGTTTTTTGCCAGATACGGCGCGACTCTCACTCAAGGAAGCCTATGCGATGCGGCCGGACAACTCGGTATTGAAGAAGGAAGGGGTAAAAATCTGATTTTGCCTCTTGAGCAGATAAAAAAGAGCGAGTTGATTATAATCTGGGGCAGGAACGTAACGGATACCAATTCCCATATTCTCCCCTATCTGGACAAAAAGAGCGTAGTCGTTATCGATCCCGTAAAAACTCCGATAGCTAAACGTGCGGCTATGCATTTGCAGATAAAGCCCAGAACGGATCTGGAACTGGCCTGTATGCTGGCTAGATTTATCTATATGCAAGCCGGCGAAGATGAGGAGTTTTTGGAAAACAAAACTGAAGATTACGAATTTTTTGCCGATTTTATCAAAAGCTATAGAATGGTGCCCACAGTGGAAAAGATAGGTGTCGATATCCTGGACGTAGCCACGCTGGCCGAACTGATGCAGAGTATGAAAACGGTGATATTGGTGGGCAACGGGGTTCAAAAATATTCGCACGGTACAGAGGTGGTGAGAATGATCGATTCCCTGGCCGCAATGTTGGGGCTATTCGGCAAAGAGGGATGCGGCGTCTCCTTTTTGGGCGATACTGCCGTGGGATACGAGGATCCCTTTAGAGTCGAATCAAAAAGGGTTAAAAAAGCCGCCGTTGATTTTTCGGAATTCGACACCCTATTCATACAGGGATCGAATCCAGCTGTAACTATGCCCTCCTCCCATAGAGCGGTGGAGGGTTTGAAAAAGGCCTTTACGATCGTGTTCGGCATTTATATGGACGAGACCGCGAAATTGGCAGATTTGGTAATTCCCGCGAAGAATTTTCTTCAAAAGAGCGATATAAGATTTAGCTACGGTCACGAGTATGTGGGACTTATGCCGAAATTATCAGATTCCAAAGAGAGAATCAGCGAGTATGAACTAACGAAGGAGCTTTTTGAAAGATTTGGCTACGAGGGATTAAAAAGCGAAGATGAGTATCTGCGGGAGTTTGTTTCTTGTCTCGTAAAAGAGGGGGATTACTACAAGATCCCCTCTTTTGAGGAAAATCCCTATAGCGAGGAGTTCTATACAGATAGCGGACTTTTTTGTTTTGTAGATGATGTGGACGATGAGTTTGATGTCGATCGGGAGGGTTTTTATCTGATCACTCCCAAATGCAAAACGTCGCTCAACTCCCAGTTCAAGACGGATCCCTATCTGTACGTGCACCCCTCTACGCTTTTGCGGGACGGCGAAAGGGTAGTGGCTTATTCGGATTACGGCGAGGCGCAATTTGAGATTAGAGTCAGCGAAGACGTCCATAAAGAGGCTGTGATGGCTTATAGCGGCAATCCTCAGGTCAACAGACTCACGCCGCCCAAAACCGATAATTACGGCAACAACGCCGTTTTTCAGGAAGTAAAGATAAAAATTAAAAAAATCTCCTAAAGGCTTGTTCATGAATTTAAAAGAGATGGATTTGGAATATGTTTTGCATACCTATTCCAGAAACTGGGTAAATTTCAAAAAAGGGAAAGATTCAATCCTATACGACGAGGAGGGGAGGGATTATATCGATTTTACCAGCGGCATTGGCGTAGTAAGCGTAGGACACGGCAACGAACGTCTCGCGCGCGCCATATGCGAGCAGGCCAGAGATCTTATACATATCTCCAATCTCTATCTCATAGAGCCGCAGGCCAGGCTGGCGAAAGAGCTTGTAGAGCGATCAGGCTACGATATGAGGGTTTTTTTCGCCAACAGTGGAGCCGAGGCCAACGAGGGCGCTATAAAGATCGCCAGAAAATACGGCGAAGTGGACGGAGAGATAAAAAGATACAAAATCGTAACGCTAAAACACTCTTTTCACGGTAGAACCATTACGGCTCTAAAAGCTACGGGCCAGGAGGCGATGCATAACTATTTCGGTCCGTTTCCGGACGGTTTCGTATACGCCGATGAGATATCTGCCGTAGAGAATCTTTTGGATGAAAAGACGGTAGCGGTTATGATTGAGCTAATTCAAGGAGAGGGAGGAGTCGAACCCCAAAATATAGAATCGGTCCAAAAGTTGAGCGAAACCCTCAAAAAACTGGATATTCTCCTGATAGTAGACGAGGTTCAAACAGGCGTTTACAGAACGGGAGAGTTTCTGGCAAGTAATCTTTACGAAATAGTGCCGGATATAGTAACCTTGGCGAAGGGACTCGGAGGGGGCGTTCCCATAGGGGCGGTTATGACCGGCCTTAAAGATATTTTTTCTCCCGGAGACCACGGCAGTACCTTCGGCGGCAACTATCTCAGCAGCAGGGCGGCGTTGGAGGTGATCGATATACTCGATTCTTATAAAAACAGCGGTGCTTTGGATGGAACTATCTCCTATTTTAAGGAGAGTCTGGATCGTTTGGCCGCCGAATTTGAGGATCTGTTTGAAAAGTCGGTAGGAGTGGGACTTATGAGGGGATTGAGGCTAAAAGACGGCGATCTGTTGAATCGAATGGTTAACGCAGCGTTCGAAGAGGGTGTTTTGGTGCTAAAAGCCGGCAGGGGAACGTTGAGGTTTTTGCCGCCGTTGCTAATCTCCAAGGAGGAGATAGAGGAAGGAATGAATAGACTCAAAAGGGCGTTGAAAAGATTATGAGAGGTTTGTTGGTTTGCTTTATGTTAGCGGTTTCGGCTCTGGTGGCGGCTGAAGATTCGATTTTGTCCAAAATAAAACGGGAGAGCTTCGAATATGATCTGCAAAAGAGCGAAGTAGAGGCCAAAAAACTGCACGATAGCTGGATAAATCCCATAAATATGATTTACAGCGATACAAAGAGCGACCAATACGGTCTAAATCAAAAGAGCAAAAGTTTCAAAATAGTGGTCGATCAGCCGATATTCAAAAGCGGAGGTATATATTTTGCTATTAAATACGCCGACGCTACCAGAGAGTATACGAAACTCGCCGTCCAGGAGAACAAAAAGGCTCTGATTTTACAGGCCGTCGATCTGTTGTATTCATATAAAAAGAGCTCTTTGCAGATAAAAAAACAGAGACTTTTGATAGAAAACTCCAGGATCGACGTAATTAGAAAAAAGGAGCAGTATCTGGCGGGATTGATTGACGGGAGCTTTTTGGATCAGGCGATACTGAACAAAAATATGAACGAGATCGCGCTATTGGATCTGCAAAGTGCGTTGGAAGATATTAAAAAAGGGTTCGAGGATATCAGTGATCGCAATATCGAGGATCTGGAGCCTCCTAGATTCAAACTGATCGAACTAAACAGTTTTTTAAAAAGAAATATCGCCATACGCAGAGCCTCTCAAGAGGCGATGGCCAAAAAGTATTTCAGCAAAATGACCGTTGCCAGATATCTGCCCTCTCTTTCGGTTACGGCCAGTTACAATTCCCAAGAGATTTCGGGCTCTTTCTTTATGCCTCCCGGTCGTGAGAGCTACAAGGAGTACGGATTTAAGATAACTATGCCCCTTTTCGATATAAACTCCTTTAGAAACGTGGAATCCACGAAGATCGATTATCTTAAAGCCGAGCTTGCGGTTATGGACTTTAAGCGCTCACAAAACAATCTATATAAAAACGTAATTAGAAAATTGAGGCTGCTGGATAAAAAGATTGAGCTGACAAGAGAGGATATAAAGCTATACCGCTCACTGCTTGAGGATACCAAGACGCTTTTTCTTGCAGGAGAAAAGACCGAATATGACGTGAAGACGCTGGAAAACTCTCTAAAGATTAAAAAAATCGATCTGAAGATATACGATATAGAAAAACAAAGAGCTATCGTACAGCTGTATAAAAAGGTGATGTGATGCGTTTTAGCCGCTATATGAGAGAGTGGCTCTACGGAGAGGGCGGATATTATAGAAATTTTGGGGAGATAGGCAAAAAGGGGGATTTTTATACGGCCGTCAGCGTATCTAAATTCTTCGGCGGAGCCATCGCCAAACATCTGATCGATCTAATTGAAAAAGGAGAAGTCTCCGCCGATGCGTATATAATCGAAATCGGAGCTCACAAAGGCTATTTGCTGGCGGATATGATACAGTTTATATATACCTTCGATCCCGAACTCTTAAAAAGTTTGAAATTCGCGATTGTAGAACCCTTTGAAGAGCTAAGGAAAATGCAGACTGGATATTTCAAAGACTCTTTCGCAGATGAGGTGGAACTGATCCATTTTGAGAGTCTGAAGGATCTAGGTGTTCGCGAGGCTTTCTTGGTGGCCAACGAGATCTTTGACGCATTCGAATGCGAACTCGTTTACGGCGACAAGATGGCGTATGTGGAGGGGGAGAGCGTTGTTTGGAAAAGTCTCGATCCGGCTATTTTGGAGGCCTCCAGGAAATATGTGGCTCAAAAAGGTGAGCTGGCCCAGGGTTATGAGAGGTTTGCCGAAGAGCTCTTTAGAGGTGTTGAAAAATGCAGATTCTTAACTTTCGACTACGGCGACAAAGAGCCCAGGGGAGATTTTTCCATCAGAGTCTATATCTCGCACAGAGTATACCCCTTTTTTGACGAAGAGCTCAAATTAAAAGAGGCTTTCAAAAAGAGCGATATTACCTATGACGTGAACTTTTCCCATTTGATTGACTCTTTTGAACGCTTGGGATTTGAGACGGTCTCTTTCAAGACTCAGTTGGCCGCTTTGGTTGATTTCGGAATTACGGAGCTACTGGAGATCGTCAGGGAAAAAAGGGGTTTTGATGCCTATTTGAAAGAGTTAAATAGAGTCAAAACCCTGATCCATCCGGCAATGATGGGAGAGAGATTCAAAATGGTCGAGTTTAAAAAAGGATAATTTTTATCTATAGAAAAACTATGTTATAATATCTCGTTAGGAGATATACTATGAAAAAGATTATAGCTCTGTTTTGTTTTTGTTTGATTCTTTCGGCGGACGATAGGAACGGATGGACCTCTTTGCACGAGGCGATTTTTTATAACGATCTGGAAAAAGCGGCTATGTTGCTACGGGAGGGAGCCGATATAGACGCAAAGAGCAGAGCCGGAATATCCCCGCTGCATATTGCCGTAAAAATCAGAAATCTCAACGAGGTAAAGTGGCTTTTGGAAAACGATGCCGATGTGGACATTCAAGACAACAACGGTTTGACACCGCTCCATTACGCCGTAGGACAGCGCAGAATATCTATAGTGAAATATCTAATATCGAAAGAGGCCGATATAAACGTAAAAAATCGATACGGTATAACGCCCCTTCATCAAGCCGCATATACCGGAGACGTGGAGATAGTGAACTACCTGTTGGATATGGGCGCCGATCCGAACCTTAAAAACGGTATTGGAATGAATCCTTGTCAGCTAGCTTATGCGAAACATCAGTGGGCTGTGGTTAATATTTTAAAATACGTTACCGAGGGGGAGTGCAGATGAGGTTAACGATCAACGGAGAGCAAAAAGAGTTCGCCGAAGGTACGACTCTGGCGGAGATTTTAAAGAACCTAGGTGTCGAGGACAAGGTTATGGCCGTTGCCGTAAACATGGAGATAGTCAAAAAAGGGGAGTGGGATAGCTACCGACCCAAGGAGGGAGATAAAATCGAGATGCTAACTTTCGTGGCGGGCGGCTGACTCTATTGCCGCTACGGCAATGGCGTACTCACCGTCGTGAGAGATTGACAATGAGGTATCCTTTATCGAATAGCGTTGTACTAAATCCGGATGAAGACTGAATTTCGGAGCCCCTTTTTTGTCTTTGTATATTTTGATATCCTTAAAGCCGCATTCGGATCCGATTCCGGTTCCTAAAGCCTTGGCTACAGCCTCTTTGGCCGCCCAAAGACCGGCTATACTCTTGGCAGTAGGTTTTTGTGGAATCTCATCTTTTGTCAAAAATCTCTCAAGGCCTTTTGTACCGAATCTGTTTAGAAATTTTTCAAAACGCTCTATCTTTACAATATCTACTCCTATCATTCCCTTTTCCGTTTTTGGTTAATTTTAACATCTATTTGATAAAATAAGAGCCTATATGTGGGTATATCAGCCAAAGGCTATTAATGCAGACTTTTTTTTACTATCTCGGTTTGCCTTTTGTAAAATTTTACGAAAGTTTAGAGAGATTCGGAGCGTTTATCCTGTTTCAGCTGAAACTGCTACCGCTATTTTTTGTACCGCCTTATAGGATCAAAGAGACCTTCAAACAGATGGAGACGATAGGAGTAGGCTCTTTTTTCGTAATAGCGTTGACCGCGCTTTTTACCGGTTTGGTGGAAGCTATCCAGCTATACCACGGTTTTCACAAATTCGGAGCCGAGAGCTTTATGGGATATACCATTTTTGTATCGATCTCAAAAGAGCTGGGACCGGTTTTTGGCGCCCTTATGCTGGTCTCCAGAGCCATAAGCGCCATGGCGGCGGAGTTGGGAACGATGAGAGTAACCGAGCAGATAGACGCTATCGATACTCTGGCTATAGATTCTAAGAAATATCTTTTGATCCCCAGAATAATAGCGACCACGTTATCTTTGCCGGTCCTAGTGATTATGTTCGTCTTTATCAGTAACGTTAGCGCCTATTTCATCTCCACTATGGCTTTGGGAGTCAATCCTACTGCCTATCGCGATACCATAACCACATATTTGGAGTTTAGCGATATCGGAACCGGCGTTATTAAGGCGTTCGTTTTCGGATATTTAATTAGCGTGGTTGGAACATATATAGGCTATTTCACCAGAGGAGGAGCGCGAGGAGTCGGGCTTTCTACCACCAAAGCGGTCGTCTATTCCGCCATGACCATTTTTGCCGCAAACTACTTCCTCTCTACCGTATTTTTATATCTGGATTGGTAGATCAGTCGCACTTTTGAATGTTTAAAAGCTTCAGCAGCTCTTCGAAAAAGGCTCCGGCCTTTTTGTCGTAGTCGTCGTGAAACTCTATTACGTATTCGCCCCGTTCCGTATCGATCGGCTCTACGGTAATTTGAGGAGAGATTTTATGTTTTGGAATCAGATCGTTTATGCAGGTGCAAATTTTTTGTTTTTCTTGGATCGAATCGTATTCGATGGTCAGTTTCGAGTATCTCTCCTCCATATTGACGTGCGCTTTACATCTGTTCATCTGTCACCCCCTCTCTCTGATTATATCAAACTTTCGTAAAATCACATCCACTCTACGATTTTTGAAACCTCCTCAACCGGAAAGCATTTTATATTCTCAATTTTGACCCTTTTTGGAACGATTGCTTTGGTAAAACCGTGTAAAGCGGCCTCTTTGAGTCTTTTATCCAGCATCATCACGTCAAATACGTCTCCAGTTAGCCCCACCTCTCCCAGGAAAACGCTCTTTTCGTCAATGGGTCTGTTTTTGAAGCTGCTCAATATCGCGGCGATTATCGCCAAATCAGCCACGGTTTCGGTAATTTTTATGCCTCCTGAGACGTTTATGAAGACGTCGTATCGATTAAAGGGCAGATCCAGTTTCTTTTCCAAAAGGGCTAAAAGCATATTGAGTCTATTGGTATCAAATCCGGTGGCGCTTCTTTTAGGAGCCGGATAGCCGCTTTCGCTTACTAACGCCTGAACTTCGACGATAAGCGGTCTGCTACCCTCTATCAGAACCGTCAGTGCCGATCCTGCGCTCTTTTTTTTGCCGCTAAAGAATCTGACGGATATATCTTTTGCGTCTACCAGTCCGTGTTGAGTCATTTCGAAAATGCCTACTTCGCTGATACTGCCGAATCTGTTTTTGAAACCTCTTAGAATTCTGAGCTCTTTTGAGCTTTCTCCTTCGAAATACAAAACGGTATCTACCATGTGTTCAAGAACTCTAGGACCGGCAATAGCACCCTCTTTTGTGATGTGTCCTATAATAAAGACGGCAATATTGTTACTTTTTGCGACTCTCATCAATTCGAAAGTAACCGCTCTAACCTGAGACACGGTGCCGGGCGCCGAAGCTATCTGTTGGCTATAGATAGTCTGAATAGAGTCTATGACCAAAATATCGTATTTTCTGTTTTGAAGTTCGTTCAGGATTCTTTCTAACTCTATTTCCGAAAGCAGATAGAGGTTTTTCTCTATTGCGCCTATTCGTTCGGCTCTCATTTTTATCTGACCGGCCGACTCTTCGGCGCTCACATAGAGCGCGTTTTTGCCTCTTTTGGCGATATTGGCGCAGACCTTTAACAGTAGCGTCGATTTGCCTACTCCGGGGCTGCCGCCTATCAATACGAGACTGCCGGGCACTATTCCTCCGCCCAGTACCAGATCCAGTTCCTTGTCTCCTGAGGAGAAGCGCTCGATCCTCTCTCGCTCTATTTCGGTAATGGCGGGCGCCGGAGCCGAAGAGATCTCTATATTGGACATCGCGGCCGCTTCTTCGGTAGAGATTAACTCTATCATAGAGTCCCAGGCGCCGCAATTGGTACATTTACCGGTCCATTTGGCGCTTTTGAATCCGCACTCTTGACATTCAAAAAGCGTACTCTTTTTGGCCATGTCTACTCTTTTACGAAGATGGCGTCCAATATGGTATCAACGTACTCGTTGGGATTAAACGGTATCAGATCCTCCATCGATTCTCCTACTCCAACGTATAAAATCGGTAGTTTCAATCTGTTGCTGATGCTGATAATGGCTCCTCCCTTGGCGGTTCCGTCCAATTTAGTGACTATAATTCCGTCTACGCCAACGATCTCGTTAAAAGAGGCGGCCTGGTTTATGGCCGAATTTCCCTGGGTTCCGTCGATTATTAAAATTTTGCGATGGGGCGCGCCCTCCATCGCTTTGGAACTAACTCTGACGATTTTTTGTAGCTCCTGCGCCAAGTTGTTCTGTGTGTGAAGACGGCCGGCCGTGTCTATTAAAACGTTATCGACGGATCTGGCCTTTGCGGATTCGATAGTATCGTAGGCTACGGCGGAGGGATCGTGCCCCTGTTTGGTATATACTATCGGTACATCAACTATTTCGGCCCATTTTTTTAACTGATCTATGGCTGCGGCCCTGAAGGTGTCGGCCGCTCCCAGAAGAACTTTTTTGTTCTCTTTTTTGTACAGATGGGCCAGTTTTGCTATGGTTGTGGTTTTGCCGGCTCCGTTGACGCCCAATATCAGTTCCACGAAGGGCTTGGCTTCGTTTTGTTCGAGTTTAGGCGGAGTAAAGAGATACAAAAGATCGTTTTTTAAAACTGTTCTGTTTACTTTAGAGGGTAAAGAGGAGACTATCTGTTCTACTATGTCGTATTCAACGTCCGCTTCGATTAAGATCTCTTCTATCTCTTCGGGCGTTGCGACCTTTTTCTTTTGCGGCGATACGTTTTTGATATTGTCTATCGTCTTTTTTAATCCTTTTTTTAAAAAACCGAACATTCTATTCTCCTATGGCGTTTTTGATGTCGCTTCTTATCATCTCTTCCGGAACCGCGCCTATGTAATGCATCTGATATTTCCCATCTTTGAATATTACGCTCAGAGGAATAGGCATATTGGCGCCGGCTCTTAGATAACCGTAGATCTTTTTCGCGAAATCGAAATTGTCTTTGGAGATGGATATGAAATAGTCTATGTCGAACTCTTTTTTGAATTTTTCTATCTCTTGGGGAGGTTTTTGTTCCATTAAAACGGCGATTATTTGCAGATCGTTTTTGAAATCTTTCTCTATATTCGACAGATGAGGTATTTCGGCTCTACAGGGCGGACACCATGTGGCGAAGAAATTTAGCAGCAGAATCTTTTTGTCGCATCCTTCGCATGACAAAGTGTCGTTAGAAAACCTTATTTTATATTCGGTACCGTTTAAGTCCGACAGTATAAACTCGCTTCGCTCTTTTACGACGGTTTGACTCTTGGTCCTTAGCGGCTCTTTTGACCGTTCCGCGTCGCAGCCCGAAAAAATAGTTGCCGCAACTACAATTAACGCTATAATACCGATGCGCATAGGTTGTGTTTTCCTCTCTTTGATAAAATATGTAATTATATCACCATTAGGATGAGAAGTTGAATAAATTTTCAAACAAAAAGGAGTTTAGGGACTATTGTAAAAAGAAGCTTTTTGGTTCCTATTTGGGCCTTAATGGAATGCGCCGTTTAGAGACTGCTCTGGAGGGACTTTTGAAAACCATCGGGGCAAAAAGGGTTTTACTGTTTTTGCCGATGGATCACGAGCCGCAGATAGAGCGAATGTTCGGGAAGAGAAAAAGTTTTACTCTATTCGTTCCGTTTATGGAAGGAAAAAGTTTTAAGATGGTAAAATACAGATTGCCTGTAAAGAAGGGAAAATTTGGAATAAAAGAGCCATCGAACTCTTTTTTCAGACTATCGAGAATCGACGCGGCGATCGTTCCCGTTATCGGGGTAGACGGGGGCTTTAGACGCGTGGGATTCGGAAAAGGTATGTACGACAGATTTTTTGAGGGATTGGGGTACAGACCTTTTATAATATTTACTCAAACGAAGAAGTGTATGACTAAAAAACTGCTTTGCGACAGTTACGATATCAGAGGCGATTTTTACATTACCCCGGATGAAATATATGTCAGAGGGGATAGTTATGTGGTTAGAACTGTTGGTAGGGAGTTCTGCCGCCATTATAAGTGGCGCTGCAGGATATTTGATAGCAAGAAGGGTAGAGAGGGGAAAATTCGATCTTTATGAGGAGCAAGCCAGAGCCAAAGCAAAAGCCATAGAGCATGAAGCCGAAATCATCCTTCAAAACGCGAAGGTAAAAGTTCACGAGGCCGAGCAGGCCGCTAAAAAAGAGTACGAAAACAGAGCGGCGAAACTGCAGGAGGAGTATGACAGACGTTTCAAAGAGCTCAGGGAGAAAGAGGAGTCTTTGAAACAGATGTTCAAAGATGAGCTAAAGCACATCACCCTCGAAAGACAGGAGATAAAGGCGGAACGCGAAGAGGCTATGAGCCTTAAACAGGAGGCTCAGAAACTTCAGAACGAGTATAGACAAAAACTCACCGAAACCCTCAAGATTTTGGAACAGCATGCCGGGCTCACTATGGAAGAGGCTAAAGAGCTTATATTGCAAAAAGCGGAAGAGGAGTCTAGAGCCGAGATAGCTCATATCGTCAGAAAATATGAAGAAGAAGCAAAAAGAGAGGCAAAACGGAGAGCCAATTACATAATCGCGCAGGCGACTACCAGATATGCCGGCGAGTTCGCGGCAGAGCGGCTGATAAACGTGGTAAATATCCCTAGCGACGATCTAAAAGGTAGAATTATAGGCAAAGAGGGTAGAAACATCAAAACCCTCGAGATGTTGCTGGGGGTGGACATAATTATCGACGATACCCCCAACGCCATAATATTAAGCTCCTTTAATCTGTACAGGAGGGCTATTGCCACCAAGGTTATCGAGCTGCTGGTAGAGGACGGTAGAATTCAGCCTGCCAGGATCGAAGAGATATACGAAAAGGTTAAAGAGGAGTTTGACCAGCAGCTGCTCGAAGAGGGTGAAAATATTGTTATCGATCTGGGTATAGGACAGGTACATCCCGAGCTGTTGAAACTGATCGGTAGGCTAAAATTTAGAGCGAGTTACGGCCAAAACGCTCTGGGGCACTCTTTGGAGGTTGCCTATTTGGCAGGTATTATGGCCGCCGAAATGGGAGGCGACGAGGTTTTGGCCAAAAGGGCCGGACTGCTGCACGATATCGGCAAAGCCTTAACTCAGGAGTTTGCGGGTAGCCACGTGGATCTTGGAGCCGAAATATGTAAAAGATACAAAGAGCACGATGTGGTGATCAACGCCATATTCGCCCACCACGGTCACGAAGAGCCAAAGAGCATCGAGGCCGCAGCCGTCTGCGCCGCCGATACGCTTAGCGCGGCAAGACCGGGCGCCAGACGGGAAGTGCTGGAGGCTTTCTTGAAAAGGGTTCAAGCCATTGAGGATATAGCTACCAGCAAAGCCGGGGTCAAAAAAGCTTACGCCATCAATGCGGGCAGAGAGGTCAGAGTTATAGTTAACGCCGACTTGATCAACGACGACGAAGCCGTTTTACTCTCGAAAGAGATAGCGAAAGAGATCGAGGATCAGGTGCAGTATCCTGGAGAGATCAAAGTCAACGTCATAAGGGAAAATAGGGCGATAGAGTATGCCAGATAGGCCTACTCTTCTTCTTTGTGTATTTCGTAATCGTCATAAGGATCGAGATGGATCGTAAAATGCCATCTCGCCTGTGGATCTATCTTTTTGATCTCCTCCTCTATCCTGTCGCTGACTCTATGCGCAGCGAGCAAGGAGATATCGGGCGTAAATACCACGTGCACGTCCACAAAGTTGTCGCTGCCTGATTTTCTAGTTTTGAGAAAATGAAAACCGGTTACTTCCGGCTGTTTGGTGATAATTTCCTTTATTTTTTCAACGGTCTCCTCATCCAAAGAGACGTCCAGCAGCATCAGCGTTCCCTCTTTGATCAGTTCAAAGGCCTCCTTAATGATATAGATCGCTATAGCGATTCCGAAAATACCGTCGATCCAGTGCCAGTCGGTAAAGTATATTATAGCCAACGAAGCCAAAACGGCTGAATTGGAATACAAATCCGTTTTGTAATGGAGCGCGTCGGATTTTACTACCATGTTTTTAGTCTTTTTATATACGCTGTTTAAAAACAGTACGAGTCCGCCCGTCAAAACTATGGAAATAACCATTACCAAAATAGAGCTTCCCAGATACTCTATCTCTTTGTGCTCTATTATGTTCATGGCCCCTTTGTAGAATATAAAGAGACCAGATACGGTAATTACGGTACCTTCTATTACTGCCGCTAACGCTTCTATTTTGCCGAGACCGTAGTTGAACTTTTCGCTGGGAGCCTTTTCGGCTTTTGAGATGGCAAAATAGTTGAACATAGAGACGGCAATATCCAAAATGGAGTCGATGGCACTGGCCAAAACGGCCGCGGACCCGCTGAGTATTCCAACTATCAGTTTTATGAGGACCAAAACGGCCGCGACGATACTGGCTACTACCGTTGCGCTTTTTTGGAGGGTCATTCGTTTCCTTTGAAAAATTTTTGAAATAATATCTATTTTTGGCTTATCAGGATATTAGAAATCTCGTCGATATTATCTAATATCAAAGATTGAACCAGTTTCGAGGATACGCTATTTGGTTCAAACCAATCCGACACTATCTTAAAGGATCTAAACTCTACACCAAATCGTATGCACACCTTTGCAAAAGCCGAAGCCTCCATATCGGCCGCGTCGAATTTGGATTTCGTGGCAGGTTCGGAGTAGGTTCCTATGGTTATATTGGGAAGTCCGTCGCAGATGCTTGATCGATATACTTTGTGATCGTCCATATCCACTATCTTTTTTGCGTTGAGTAACTGGCCCAGCTGAAACTCTCTTTTGGCGGCGCAAGAGCCGAAGTTTACTGCTTTTTCGATATGGGGATATCTGGTTAGGGCGTAGGCTGTCGCTGCGGCTGCATCAATTTTTCCGATACCGGAAATTATTAGGATGAAAGCTTCGTTTTGGTATATTTTGAAAAGTCGGGAGTCGGCCCTTTTTAATTCCAGACGCTTTATTAACTCTTTGGCTTCCGTATATGTAGCCGTATGAATCAACATATTCGCTCCTTTAACGAAATTATAAGGAAAAAAATTGGATTTGGAAAAGATACGCGCCGAAAGGGAAAACTGGCTCAAATGGAAAAACATAGCTCCTTTAAGGGCCATGATTGAGGAACTGCCCCCGATTGAGTCTACTTTTGAACCATCCGACGTTGTGAGAATAGATGGCGAAATAGACGATCGGACAAGATCTTTGATTCGCTCCGTAGCTTTGGCAATGAAACCGTGGAGAAAGGGTCCCTTTGATGTTTTTGGAGTCTTTATCGATTCTGAATGGCGCAGTTTTATAAAATACAATCTTTTAAAAAAACATTTCGACCTCAAAGACAAAGAGGTGGCCGACATAGGCTGCAACAACGGCTACTACCTTTTTAGGATGCTGGCTGAATCTCCGGCCTCGCTGGTAGGTTTTGATCCGAGTCCTCTATTTAGAACGCAGTTTGACTTTATTAACCGTTTTGTCAAAGCCTCTATAGAGTTCGAGCTTCTTGGAGTCGAGCATCTACCCTTTTACGGTAAAAAATTCGATACGATTTTCTGTTTGGGCGTAATCTATCACAGATCCGATCCCGTAGCTACTCTAAAGGCCCTAAAAAAGGGGCTTAAAAAGGACGGCGAACTCTATCTGGACAGCTTTTATATCGAAGGTGAGGAACCTGTGGCGCTCTGTCCAGGTTTTAGTTATTCGAAAATCAAAAACGTCCATTTCGTTCCTACTATAGCCGCTTTAAAAAACTGGAGCCTAAAGGCCGGATTTGAAGAGTTTGAGATTTTGGAGAGGATGACAACCTCAAAAGATGAACAAAGAAAGACCGAGTGGATCGAAGGAGAGAGTCTCGAAAACTTTTTAGATCCAAAAGATCCATCAAAAACGGTAGAGGGTTATCCGGCTCCCAGAAGAGTGTATCTGCGTTTGAGGAGGGGAGCGTGATTAGAGGAGTTTTGCTGGATATAGGCGGAGTTCTCTATGAAGGGGACAGACCGCTAAAGGGGGCGAAAGAGGCGTTGAAGAGATTAAAAGAGAGATATCAAGTCAGATTTTTGTCAAACAGTTCCAGAAAACCTCCCGAAGTTCTTGCCTCAAAGCTGGCGAATATGGGATTTGATATAGAAAAAAAGGAGATCTTCACCGCTCTTTCCGCCGCCAAACTCTTTTTGCGCAGCGAGAGAGCCTCGGCATTCGTGGTAGCCACAAAAGAGGCCAAGGAGTATTTTTCCGATTTAGAGGGGCCGCAAAGATACGTTTTGATCTGCGATGCCTATAGAAACTTTACCTACGAAAATTTGAACGAAGCGTTTAGAAGGCTCGAGAACGGAGCAGGCTTTATAGCCACGAACGTCAATCGATACTTTATGGACAGAGACGGTCTCAGTCTGGATGCCGGCGGATTTGTTAGATGTCTGGAGTACGCTTCATGTAAATCAGCAAAAATTTTGGGAAAGCCAAACTGCGAGTTTTTTTCTCTGGCGTTAAAGGATATGGGTATTGAAAAAAGCGAGGCGGTAATGGTAGGAGACGATATAGATAGCGATATAATCGGGGCAAAAAGCTGCTGGCTAAAAACGGTTATGGTAAAAACCGGCAAGTTTAAAAATAGCGATCTTCAAAGGGGAAGGCCGGACTTTTTGATTGAATCGATTG